>ERZ778026.567-NODE-567-length-55400-cov-99.888915_pt1 | contig 55400 bp, 48 predicted proteins | sample MGYA00375756_ERZ778026 | MGnify/ENA primary metagenome ERZ778026 (study PRJEB29350, sample SAMN05389820) | bioreactor metagenome | isolation source: Ammonium sulfate bioreactor | place: South Africa: University of Cape Town | collected 2014-02-18 ... | reverse complement strand
AATAAATATATCTCTATGTATCAGTGTATATGATGCACAAAAATCTATTTGATATTTCTTTTGAAGATTCTCTTGCAAAGATTATTTATTTAATTTATAGTCTGTCTGTTTTTTCTCATTGGCAGAAAATAATAAAGATAGTATGTAGAAAAACAAAACGAGCATATCACGCACGCACAAACACACATTTACAAGTTTAAAAAGAGAGAGAGAGAGCAGAGATCAATCAAACAAAGATTTTTCGATCATCCATCGATGATGACGATGATGAAGTAGCTGGTGAATGTGTTGTTGATGACGACATCATTAGATTATTTGTTTGTGCGATATCAGACTTAGTCGAAAGACGTATGACTTCTAATTGAGGATGACGTTCACCATTAGTAACTGATGATAATGGTGAATGTGTATCTTTGCTTTTTTTACCATTGGTTTTCGTACGACGATGAAGTCGATAGGCAATATCAAATACTTGCCCAAATGTTAACATAATCTGCAACAGAACACAAATCAATCATCATTTCACTTCTTTTTTTTTCAAATTGTCTTACTTCAGTAGACATCGATTCACTTTTGACGACAAATACGTGACAATAATGATGATATTCACTGCCATTGACTGATAATGATGGTGATGATGGTGCATGTTGTTTATTATCAATGGTTGAAGAATGTTGACCCTGTGACATACCGTTAGTTAAACGTTGTTCGCGTGTAACATAGGCAAAATATCTTAGATCTTGATCTTGACATGCACAATGAATGGATTTAATGTCATGAAAACAAATGACAACTCGTTCTTTAGCATGTTTTAAAAATTCAACGCCACGCGATGAAATACTCAAGCCAATTATTGGCAATACACGTGCATATTGTGTCGATTGTTTCAATCGAGTTATCGCTTGTGCAGGAAGAGCGGTTGTACCCTCATTTAGCATTTTAATTGCCGTTGAACCCAAATAATTAACCCAGTAAATACAAGCTTGTTCACCGAGCAATCTCTCGTGAATATGTGGCCATTTATGAGATGAATTGAGATGATCGGTTGTGGTTGTTGTTGTTTCATCGATTGTTGAAATAGGTACTTTCGATTTTTTTTCGAATGTATCAGTTTGAATCGAAGCTGATGATGATGATGTTAAACTTGTCGATGAAATAGCTCGTTTAACGCATAAATTAGCATTTAAATTCTCGTTTAATGTTGTTTGAACAGCTTTCTCTTCCGATGATGATGAACATTCATCGAGATTCATCAATGATTTTCCTGTCATTGTACATATTGACACTTTTTCAACTGACATATCGAAATTTAAATTCGTTTTCTTCGGTGAAACTTGCTGTTTGCAATCATAGAAAGGTTCGTCGGCTGATGACGACAACGATTGCTGCTGCTGCTGTTGTTGTTGTTGTTGCTGAAGAAAAGATATACTTGAATGACATTGTCGACGTGTACGAATCGTTTCAGCATGATCTCGTAATATAACTGTCGATGATATTGCAGTTGATGATGATGAATGAGATGAAGATAGAATAGAACTTGGCTTCTTCGTCGACAACGGCGAAGATGATATCGATTCCGATTGTTTTTCTTCATTTTCTTTTTCATTTAGAATAACATCCATAGTTGACTTAGATGATGGAAGAATGACAGACGCCTGTTCACTGTTGTTATTACTATGATTGTTGAGTAATGATGATGATACTGAACAAAAGAAAGAAAACACAATAAATTGATTAGCAATTTGTACTAAATGGTAGATCGAAAGGCGAAAAAGTTCGCGTTTTTGTTTTGTTTTACCTTTATCGATTTCATTCGGAGAATTTATATTAACTTCTTCGATGATCGTCGATGATTGTTGTTGATTTGATGAATTAAGTTCATTTTCATCGATTTCAGCCATGGGAGAACAAATTGTCTTTGTCGAATAACAATTAGTAGATGATTTGTTTAATTGACAGTCGTCCGTCGAACTTTCGTCAGTTGAACAACCAGCTAATTCCAAACAAATCGAATTACGTTGATTTCGATAAATCTCAGTATGATTATTATTTTGATTGAGAAATGTTTGTAAACGTCGTTGAGGACATATCATTGAATTCGAACGTTTGAGTTGAATAACGTTCGATCGATTGAAATTATTTGTTGTTAATCGATGTGACGGAACTGTTTGATCTGTGCCCGAAGATAATCGATTATCATTTGTCAACTGCGAACTTAGATTAGTTTGCGACGAATAATTCTTTCGTCGAAATAGATTAGCACGATTTTTGAGTCGATTAAATGGTTCAACAAGTTTTTTACTTGTTGAAAACGGAATCGATGGCGATGATGGTGGCAAATGTGCAGCCTAGAAATAAAAAAAAAACGAGAGAGAATGCATACATATAAGCGTGTGTATGTGCGTTATTTAGTTAATGTGTGCAGTTGTATGATATACTACGTCGAGTATGTATTTGGGTACTTGTGCGTACTGCATACATGAAGAACATTGATCGAGAGCATACGTACAAAAAAAAAGAAATGGAGAGCAATGGAAGGTTATCTTTTATAACACGCACACACACATTCATTCATTCATTCATTCATTTATGTTAGTTTTTTGCCATTGCTCCACCCTGCTCTGTCACTCTCTTCTCATGGCTCAATATCTATGTATGCACGTAAAAGAAATGAAGGCAAGATGCAAAAAAAAACGATGATAGATGGATCGTCAACGATTCTTTTTTTCCTTCTTATTCTATCGTACGTATAGGGATGTACGCATGAACATTCAACCTTGGCAATGCATACAGTTGATGTAGAAATGAGAGAAAGAATCAGATGGAATGATGATACATACCATATTGATTAGTTCGATGATTTATGTCAGTAGAATGATTCATAACAGAACGTGATCATGTTAAAAATCAATTACTATATTCAAATTAATTAGTATTTCATATCAAATATACGAAAACAAATTGAATGACTGTTTGTGTCTCGTTTTATAATTTTCTTTTTCAAGGTTTTTTTTATTTCATAGAAGAAAAATTATTCGTACCTTCGTACTTGATCGAACATTAGACCGATTGAAATCTGAACAAGATGCCATTATCAATACTCAATAATAATAAGAAAAAAAGAAGAAAGAAACCGAATTGATCTACAAATGAAAAGAAAATATTGATTGTTGTCCTTTTAAATATAGAGATATGTATCTTATGCAAAAAAAATGCGAGAGAACTAAATATCATAGACAAATTGCAATTGCATTCAAGCAAATATGCATAGATATGTATGGTGATGGTTGTGGTTGTTGTTGTTCTATATCGTGTATGTCAAATGGTGTAATTTGATTCGAACAAATAGAACTGAATACATATTCGTTTTAAAAATCTAGTTAAATAGAAGAATACTGTCAATTAACCGAGAAATTCTCGAATAGATGAAACAAAGATAACACATAGGTGTTAACGATTAAGAAATATTTTTATGAATTTTTATTTTTAATATTTTGTCATTTAACACTCTACTCACCGTCTAGACATATCAACAATAGATATGCAAATCTATGAGTTCGAAGCACGTTGAAACGAAGATGACGCTATTCGAATATCGTTCTTCTCTTCTTTCGTTGTTCTTTTTTTCTCTCTCTCTCTCTTTCTGTGTAATTATTTTTAAAAGACACTTGAGAAGAAGAACGGTTTGTTCTCAACGGAGAATGTACAGCATCTCTCTCCTTCAGACAAGTTTTTCGTTTCGTTCTCATTTGTCTAGGATTAACAAGAGAATGATGTTACTAGTTGTTTTCTAATAAGATGATAACAAATAGAGATCAATACATGAAGATAGATTCACTTACTTATCGACTCGAATAGAATGAGATTAACTTCATTCTTCTTTTTTTTTTCGAAAATTGAACTCGCATGTTGGATTAAACTATTGAAATTTCTCTTAAGTAGAAAGAAAGAAAGAAAACAACAACAACAACAACCGAACACTTCTGTTTTAAAAATGTTTTATTGAAGAACAATGGAGTTTTTTCAAGATTGTTATTGCTGTTGGAATAAAATGAATTAATGCACAGTGGTCGACATTTTTTCTTTTTCTTTTTCTTTATTTTTTTGCAGTCTATCAAATTGCAAAAAATCTCGCACTTGATTTGTAATATTTGTTAATCGATTTAGTTATTTTTGTAGAAAGAAGAAAAAAAACACAGTTTCTATGTGCAAATTTGTTCGAGTACATAATATTTTCGTTTTTAGAAAAGCAGACAAAAAAAATAACAGAAGCCATAAGTCAGACATTTTTGAGGTTAGAATTCGAATTATTGCTTCGCCCCCCGTCAATTAATTATGCAAGAAATAATTTTTATCAATTTAAAAAGAAAAGCGTACACACACACACACACACGCATACTTGAATTCACTCAAACAAAGAAAAACGAAAAAAGAGAATGTTAGAATTGAGTAGTCGCCTGGATATCAGTTGCTTGTTCTTCTTTGATTGATCCTTGTCGATTATTCTCATCGTCACGATCAAAGAGAATTTCAGTTGGATTAGAAGTTAGTGCATCGTCATTTTTATAAACGGTTGACACAAGTGGATTCGGTTCGATTAAAACTTGAGATTGACTTTTAGTTGTAATAGCTTGCGATGAACCCGGTAAACTACTAATCATATCCGATGATGCATACCGTGGCACGGTTATCGAATGACTAGTTGATGGTTGTGCTCGAGACGAACTAAAATGTCGTTGTTGTTCGAGTATTTTCTTTTGTTTTTTTCGTCGTTTATATGTCGCTTTCAGTCGATACCAAAGAATAACAAGAAGAACTGCGAGTAGTGTAATACCAGCTAATGTACCAAGAACAGTGAATAATTTTTTCATATTATTCGTTGATTTCTTTGGTGGTTTCGTGTATTTGAAATATCTGAACATGAAAAGAGAGTCTATTTATGAAGAAGAGAAAAAGCAGAATGTCATCAAGTTCTACCGTGGTGTTGTTGTTGTTGGTATTTCCGTTGTGGATTCTGTAGTGATTTCCATAGTCGTTGTTGTTTGTTCAGTCGTCGTCGTCGTCGTGGTTGTTGTTGTTGTTGTTGTCATCGCATCACAATTAAGAAAAATTAATTTATAATCACATTTATCTTCTAAACCTTGTAAAATGAAATTTGTTCGATTGAAATTTTCATTTGTTTCTTGTTCAGAATTAATTATGGTTTCATTTAGAAGACAAATCGGTGTTAAACGTAAATAATTCGTATAATAAGTCATTGGTACTAATGAACTATTTGGTTCAAATTTATGATATAAATAATGAACATTACATGGACATGAATGTTGTCGTGGTAGATGATAAAATGTTTGATTAAAACGTGCCAGTAGACAAAAAGCTACATCACTTAGATCAAAACTAATAAAAAACAAACAACAATCAGAAATTTGTCTTCAAGTTTCTCTTTTGATTACAATCGGGATTTGTTCTTCGACTATGTTTTTTGTCCCAAGACTAATCAATCAAAAATTTACCGAACAAAAACTATGTCTAATGATGATTAGCTATATATTTTTCTTTGTCTTTCTTGCTTTGGCCTCGAACCAAAAGAATTAATATAGATTAAATAAGAAAATCATTCTTGATGAATAATATTATTTTATTTAAGTTATTCTACTAGAAGAACACAACAAAAGTACGATTGTCTCCTACGCGTAAAATCATGCGTAAACGAATGATCGTCGTTTGTTTTTTGCTTTTATTCACTCAGTCGTACTCGACTCGAGTCATATCCTGTTAAAAGAAAATCTCTCTTTTTTTTGTTTATTTCAATTCTGTAATTAGACTTCTTTTTGTTATCTTTCAAATCGAAACGATCGAATAGTAATATTCGAGTCACTTAACAAAAATAGAAACATGTCCTTGAGATATAATACATCTGACAAAGACAATCAATATCAACAGAAAAAAAAACTTGTCTTACTTTGTATTGAGTAAATAATTAACATGTAAATTAGCTAAATTCCAAATCCATTGCGACGTTTCAGGATGGATTAAATTCGATAGATTCATATTTGCAAATTGAATTTCATTTAAATGTATTAAATTTGTAAATACTAATGGATCAATCGATGTTAGTGGATTATTATTCAAACGTAGACGTTGAAGATTTGTTAATGAAACGAAAATATCGGGAGGTAAACGTTCGATTTTATTTGAACTTAAATCAAGTTCAGTTAATTGATATAAACTTTCGAAATGTTTCGATGTTAAATTAACAATTGAATTATAAGCTAATGATAAATTATGTATTGAATATAAATAAGCAAATGCTAATGGCGAAAGAAATTGAATATGATTATGTGTTAAAATTAATCGACCTTCGAACGATTCTAAATGTCGAAATGCATATGCATCAATTGCAAGTATAAAATTATAGCTCAATTCAATTTCATCTGTTTGACTATATTCGATATTATTTGGAAAATAGAATTCAGTTAAATTGGTCGTATCTATACTGGATAAAATCGTATAAATTGTAACAAATGCTGGCAGATTAATTGATGTTATATTGATAGTTACGGTTCGATCGGGTAATGATGGTAGATTTTCATCGCTTGTTTCAAGAATTTGTCGAAATATTTTCGGACGTTTTCGTCGACGGATTTTCAATGGTGATGTTTGAGTATTGGTTAATATCGATGGACTTGTTGTTACCATTAAATCGTATTCAAGAAAATTATCATGCTGTGTTTCAATTTTCGAATGTGTTTCATTAATTGGATATAAGACAGCTTTTTTATTTGTATAACCATAGAATTTTGATGCTTGTATAAGTAATGTATAGATTTTAGCATTAGCAAATATCATTTCTGATATTGGCTTTTGAAAATTCATTGATTTAATGTAGATATTCGTGATTGTTGAGCCATAGAATACTTGTCCATTGGTTTCGAAATTAATTCGACCAGGTGTATCCGTATGAGATATAGCTAATTGTCCGATATAAGCATTATCGAATGCATGATCAGTTAGAAGAAGATTTTCAACGTCGAAACGTATCGTACGAGCACGTATGTCAGAAAAAGCAAAACGATGTAGAGTGAGATTATCATTGGGAGTTTCGAAAGCTAGACGATCATAGGGAACAATTGACCATCGATAATCGGTGGTTAGTTTTGTTAATTGACGACATCGTAAACGTGTTTCATTTAATGAAGTGATCGGTACGCCACGAGTACGTTGGCAATGACAATCACGTGGAAGTTTAAGTAATTCACAAGCTGTTTTATAGTAAAGTAACGATGATGATTTAACAATTGGGATGAAAATGAATAATAGACAAATGAAATTAAAATAAGAACCGATCATTATATTTAGTGATGGAATGTGTTTCAATTTGAAATAAGAAATATCCGTTGACTAGTTATATGTTTTGTTTTGATGTCGATGAACTGGTAAGAAGAAAAAGGCGGATGAATAAGTACGGAAACGAGAGAATACCGTTGTGTTGTGTTGTTTAGATTATCGATGCTCAATAGAATAAGCACTATTCAACACATCGATCATCTTTACAGTTCCATTATGAATGGCCTACGTTCAACATACACGCACGCATATATATATTAAGAGAAATTGACGACGACTATTGATGAGTGACAAACGTAACCAAATACATAGCTGAACGATGCTGTTAGAATAAACTAAATGAATAATAGTGAAAAAAAAAGGCCAAAGAAACGCATATATACAACAGAAAAAAAACGAAGACGAAGAAGAAGAAGAACAACGGGTAGCAGGTAGAGACGAAGTCACAAGAGGAAGTTCTTTCTCTCCGTCTATTTTTTTTTCTTCTTCTTTCTCTTTTGTATATGTGACTATTTCCACATAGAACAAAACTCTATCTCGGAAACTGCAAGTGTCAATATTTTTCTCAATGAATTCAATCATAACTATTAACGTTATGCATCACTAGTTATCGAACAATGAAAATAAATAGAGCAACAAACGGAGAGGACGAAATAGAGAAATACAAATCTTAATTAATCACTAACTCAACTAATTTATTTCCCTGCCATTTACCTGATTTATGGTATTGATCTAAGTTAATTTACTTATTTCTATTTAGTGTCCCGACAAAATATTGTCGTTATGTCTTCGATTATTATTGATGTTATTCCGACTATAGCAATGGTCCATTGTGCGAATTATCATCACGTTTGTTTAACGATGCGAAAGAATGCCACATTGCCTTCTCTTCATCGTTCGTCTTTCTACCATCATCATCTTCTCCTCCTTCTTCGTCTTCGTCTTCGTTTTTTTCCCCGTGTATTTTCATGAATCATTATATCTAAATAAGAGACTTCTGAGTGAGAGATAGGAGGAGGAGGAGAAGAAGAAAGAACATAGGGAAAAAATACATAGATAGACATATATGATGGGTTTTCTTTTCTTTTCTTATTTCTCTGCCTGTCAGAGCTAACAAGTTGGCCTTCTACAATTAATTAGAAAATGCTTGTGGTTACTACCGCTATACAATCGTCATCAATAGAATTTGTCTTCGTTTTATTTTTCTAATAGATAATGTTATTGTTGTTGTTATCTTGTTCTTATTCTTCTTTTCAAGTTCAAATCATAATGCATTATTTACTAAACAAGAACAAAGAGAAGAAGAAAAAAAGACATCGAAAGAAAATTCTTTCCATATCATTTGTTCAATAGATGATCAAAAACATCAATAATAATTATTCTGATTATTTGACGTGTTAATAATTTCCAAATCGTTCAATGATTTGCCTTGAACAAGATCTAATTCGATCTATTTTTTTTCTGTTTCTATTGAACAATCAATGTTGATAATGTAGATAGATAGATGAATGATAGAACAAATCAGTTTTTTGTCAATAAATTCGAAATAATCGCCATCGTTTTTTTCTTTGTTTCGCATCCTATTCAAGTATCATTAAGGGAAAGACAAAGAAAAACGCATTCCACGTCAAATTGACTATAAACGTCATAAAAAAAGATAAATATATGCCCAAAGAACAGTTCGTTTTCTTCGTCTTGTCTGATAGTCTTTGAGCATCTTTTAAACATGCCATGCTTAAATTCCCAAGATACACTGACAATTACTTGACGCAAGAAGAAAAAAAAAGCGAATAGAAAATATACATAAAAAACAAACAAACTAATCAAAAAATATCTTTTCCTTAGTTCTGTTTTTGTTTGACAAAGAATTTATTGTATGTAAAAAAAACAATATTTTAGATCGTTTATCTTTATATTAGTGTTTTCGTCGGAAAATGAGAATTTAGTTCAAGGATGGAGAGATTATCATTGAGACGTTAAGTTCCGATTTCGATGAATATCTATTGATTTACATAATATATTCGACGGACTTTTATAATCTCGAAACAATTAGCTATGTCATTGTGAGCAAGCATTCGGAATATTAAATAAGTAATTTCATTCTTCTTTTTCCTTGCAATATAACTAATCAATAAGGTTAAACAAAGTATTATTAGAGAGAGAAAAAAAAGATGAACACATCGTATTCCCATTAGTAGCAATTGTTGCATAATATTTATTATCATTGTTCATTCATCGATCAGTCATATTGACTTTTATTAACAGATCACTTAATATTGTTTTATCTTTTATTTTCATAATCATACAATGACGAACAAGGAAAATTACAATAGAATGTCACTCGATATTTTATTGATAACTAACACTATTCTTAGAACTAGTCTAAAACTTACTCGAATATTTGTCATGAAAATTTACCAGTCAAATAATCAGATTCTAATAAATAAAATGGTAAATATACCAAGGTTATTTCCGCAACAATCGCTTCTACAAAAAAATGAAAGTTAAAATAATTGTACAAAAACGATGAAATAATTGCAATATTATACAAATGTTTTAAATAATGATCATAATTTTGAGTTTATTCGATAAATGGAGTGAAACTGTCCGTGGACACGGCTGTCACAGTTTCTTCTGTAGTTTCTTCTTCTTCTGCCGCCGTAAGAGTTTCTGTAATTGTGGCTATCGTAGTTTCATCTATCGTTGTAATTTCAGTGACTACATCTTCATTTGTTGCTGCTACAGTTTCAATAGTCATTTGTATTGAAGTTTCATCTATGATTGCACCTTCTTCTGTTGCTGTTATAGTTTCAATAATCGTTTCTATCGACGTTTCATCTATCGTTGTAAGTTCAGTGATTACATTTTCATTTGTTGCTGTTGCAGTTTCAATAGTCATTCCTATCGACGTTTCATCTGGCATTGTTGCAATTTCACTAATTGCGTCTGTTGTTACTGCAACCTCACCAGTTGTATCTGTTGTTGTTTCGTATACGGTTGTAGCTGCAATGGTTGTATCTTCTGTTGTTGTTGAAGTTTCACCTATGGTTGTAGCTCCAATGGTTGTATCTTCTTCTGTTGCTGTTGAAGTTTCACCTATGGTTGTAGCTCCAATGGTTGTATCTTCTTCTGTTGCTGTTGAAGTTTCATCTATGATTGTAACTACACTTGTATCAGTTTCAGTAATTGTTTCTGGCGAAGTTGCTAGTGTATTTGCATTTATAATGGCTTGAGGATCTGTTAAATTTTGACCATCATCATCATGTAATCCGATCCCCAAACCTAGACCTAGCGATAAACCTACGACGAGTAAACCTATAGCAGTAAAAGCAGCAATCACTAGTCCTTTCGAGTGCCAAGGTGACCAAGTGCTTATTCCTACATACGGTCTATATTCAATCATCTTAAAGCTGAAGGATTGGTAAGTGTAAACGTGTTAACCTTGATCGTGCATATATTCACGTTTACTGTCCTTTGACGATCGTGTTTGTATATAAGATAGTCGTTGAATGCTTTTTATTTTCAGAACAGACAAAAAAATTTTGTATCTATCTGTACACTATCGCTACTAGTTTGGTATGACAGGTAATTTAGCCACACTCATTTACCAAATGATCGTTGAAGCGAGAAAAACCTGTCCAATCAGTCAATAACAAATAGGAAAGCAATATATTTTTTAACCTTTCTCGAAATTAGTATATTCAAAATAGTGTATTGAAAAAGATGCGTTCTTTTTTGTATGATTGTTTGCGATATTTATATTAAACAACTACAACGTACAAATTCCAGAGTAGAGAAAATATGTCACTTAATATTTACAAACGAGGAAATTTCAATTTTTTCCCTGTTGTTCATTCATTTTTTGTTTAGTTTTATCGATTAAGTTCATTAATTCATCAACAGCATCGACATTTTCTCTGGTAACATCTATAATAATATCTACTGCTTGTTGAAAATTCTCTAATGCACGTGGATAATTAGCACAATTGAAATGTACAATACCAATATTTCGATGTAAATCAGCAAAATCTAAATGATTAGATGCCAGCAATTTTTTATTTAACCTAAAAGCTTCTTCCAGATATTTTAATGCTTGTTTATTGTTATTCATTTTCATATGTACGATACCCAATTCTTTTAATGTCGTTGCAATCGATGAATTGACAGGCGATAGATTCTTTCGTTTCTTTTGTAAAACATTTTCAAGAAGTTCAATAGCTTTAGCATAGTTTCCTTCTTCGCTTTCAATTTTAGCTTGTAAACTTTCAGTCATTGTTTCTAATGATGGATTTTGTTTTCGTGATGAATTTATTAATGTTTGTTTAGCTTGAATTTCATGTTCATGTGCACGTTCAACATTACCAGATTTTAAATATGCTAAGCCAAGATTATAATGACATGCAGTTACGTGTGGATTATCTGGCTGACTTGTTCGCGCATAATTTTCCAAAGCTTTGCCATAATACTCAATAGCTAATTCGATACGACCGGTATCATAACAGATGAGACCTAATAGATTGTATGTATTTCCTTTTTCTCTATCACTATTTGAAAGTTGTTTTAGTAGAGCTTCAGCATAATGTTCAGCTTTAGAAAATTCGTTCATTCGAAATAGAAACCAGCCTAATGTCAATGGACATACAGAGGAGCCGATTTTTTTCAAAATATCTTTTGATAAATGTTGACATAATTGATTTTGTTCTTTACTTAATTGTAAATGAACATGCCACAGATCATCTTTCAATTCAACAGATCGAACTTGAAATATGGCACTCAATGTAAACAGTACTTCATCTTCTTCCGTATAACAAGAAAATGTTTTTATCAATGCAAATGGTGCTGTTTTTTCGCTCATATCACAGATAGTAATCGTAAAAAGTACAGGTTGTACATTCGACGTTGGCGAAAATGGTTGATTTGTTTCACTATAAATAAGAGCTAAATCTCGATTTAATGTTGCACTAAGAAATGTATTCATCGATATAATTCCATTGATATTCGCTCGAATTGAATTCAATTCATCCAAACTCAATTTTTGACCTCGATAGACTTGTAATTGATGGTTTTCAATTGGCTGATGTTTTTGTAAATAAAGTCGATAGAGTTGTTTTATTTGATTGTTTAAATCATGAATAAAAAATCGAAAATGAAATATTATATCGATATCTTGTGTACGTAATGCTTGATTCAATAATCGATATATAAAACAATCACTTGTATACCACCAAATTGCTCTTGCTGGACGATAATCTTTCTCGAATTTATCGATTTTCTCTTGTTCAGTTGGATCATTTTGATAGGCGGCACGACATTCTTGAATCATATCAGTTTTCGAATTATGTAAACATGCTAAACGTTGTAGAACAACTAACAGTAATTGATACCATGTAAATGTAATACTGTCTTCGGTTAAATTCCTCAAGGATTTTTCACGTTCAGCTAAATGAAATATACTCATCGGCAAACGACTATTATCATCACAGGATTGCATATCATCACAAAGTTTTTCGATTAAGGTTTTACTTTTCGTAAAAATGCCTGAAATTTTCAATTCAGTTTTGGCCCAACTTTCAGCTCGTTGACGATTGGCACAATAAACATAGATTCTATGTATCTGTGGTAGATGGTAAATTAGATTTACCAGATAATAACCAAATGAGCCTGATACAATAAAAAATATACGTTTTGTGCAATGTTCAAGCATGTAATTGACACATTCGTCGGGATCATCGAAAGTTTTCAATTGATTTCGTACGGCATGACGTATACGTCCTTTGGATTCTCGGCTATCTTTTGTTTTTTCAATATCTCTATCTAACCAAATAACAAGGAAATCCACATTCAAATTACTTTTTTCCATTATTCAAATACCAAGCCCATTCTTTTTTTATTTCTAGAAAAATAATCAGACATTTTGTTGCTGTTGTTTTTTTTTTGTTTTTATTCGTAGAACAAAAAAGAAAACATTTGATTTCTTCACGGGGTAATTTAAACAAATAACAAAAATTACGTCAGTTTCTCGGTAGCTGGTGATGTTTTTTCAGTCAGATTCGAAGTTTTCTCCATGAATGCTTCCTGAAAAACAAAAGATACAATTGATCAATCGAAAGATTCTCTTGAATTGAAAATACTTTATCATATATCACACGAATTAGCAATGAACAACTAGGACATCGCGCCGTATCTTCTCCACTTTCGAGTTCTTCCTAAAAGAAAAGTAAATATGACGAAAAATGTTCGAAGTTATTCGGCTACTTTTGTTATTTGAAATCGATCACCGCAAGGACACGGCCAATAATAGGTTTCCGATTCTTCGTCATACTCGAAATCTAAATAGTTCACTCGAAGATTCATCTCGACAACTATTCACGTTTACCTTCAATCTCAACTTCATCATGAAATGCCATTTTTTAGCAAAAATAAATTATTAAAAAAAGAACAAACACAACAATTATCTAGAATAGATAAATATGTCCATGTATATATATATATATTTATTTCATATTCTAATGAAAATGAAACAAGAGAAAATAAATAAACAAAAAAAAATATTGATTGGAAGTTTAAAAGATCTGGACAGTTATTTTGTTCGATGTTAATTTTTTGTTACGACTTTTTTCATACTCTTGTCAAGATCATCTTTGCTTGACATACTACGAACTAATAGCGCGCCAGTAGCTGCGGCAGCTGTAACTAAAATTCCAGTTACGGCCGATGCACCAACGGCCACTTGAACCTAAATCAAAATATTTTCATTAACTTGTAAACAAAATCGATTGAATTCAATTAACCTGTCGACTTGTTGCTTGTCCATATCGGCATTCAGTTGCAAAATGTTCGCAATTACTATACACTAGATTATAACCTTCTTGATTGAGAGCACGACGAGCTTTATCAAGAATGTCTTTAACTGCCAATGGTCTATCCAATGAAAAAAATTTACAAGTCAATATGAATATTTTCTAGGTGACGTACTTATATTTTTCGTCCAAGTAATTATTTACTTTAACATCACCACCTAATCGCAAAACATCGGCTACTTTCGATTGAAGAATCGTAGCTTTATCAAATTGTGTTCCAGAGAATGTCAAAAGATTTCCCCAAAAACCAACTGATTTGCCGATACCATCGTGATCTCCCCAACGATGAATAACATAACCATCACCAGAATAAATAGCCCAATGACTGTAGTATCCTCGTTTGAATTCAATCATATCACCCGGTTTTGCATCGTTGAGTACACCAACTGTTTCAGGCGATCGTTCGATATGAACTAATTCCGCCATAATTTCAACAGTCAAAAAATATATTTGTAATCTAAAGAAATTTCTGTTTTAAACGAAGTATTTATTACACCTTGTCCTCGTGAGTCATTTATATGTGTATGACGTTTTATTACTTTATTGAGCAGTACTCTTGATTGCATAATTACATCAACCTATCCGAAAACACTTCCAGATCCTTCTCCTCGACTATGTGTTTCGATAGATGCCGTCAAATCTGTCTCGATCTTTGCCCTTCTCATCTAACAATATATCTTTCAGTTAATCGCATAAATTTATAACTGTCAATTAATTAATAACTAATTCTTTTCGTTTCGTTCTGTTCTTTTTTTTTTCGTTTCGTTTTTTTTTGTCCTTCTTCGAGATCTATCAGCAACAACGGTGTTGAGTGGCAGGTCATTCAATGATGGCATAGCATTTCAGAAGTACAAAAAAAGAAAGAAACAAACAAACAAAAAATAATAGTAATAATAATAATCATAGTACACAGAAATCAAACAAACAAAGACACACACTGAGAGAGAGAGAAAAAGAGATAGAGAATGAAATTTAAAGAGCATACGATCGATTATTCGTTTTTAATCAAGATCCAGCTCGGAACAAACGGAGGATAAATTATTACCTAATTACGAACTCGAATTTGTCGTTAGAATTTTTTCGAGAAAAATAAATGTTAGAATAAACGACAAGAAGGATGAGGCTATTCGATGCGTGGCTGAAGACGAACGAGATCGATTTGTCCGATTTTCGAACACTGTTTCGTTAGATAGAGATAACGGTTGAATTTCGAAACATTTCGGTGTAGTCACAAGATCTTCGATAAATTTTGATATTGAATTCGACGACGATGATGATGATGATGACGATTGATTCGTTGGTTGTGAAGGACGTTGAAGTGAACCTTGAGATACATGGCATGAATCGAAACAATGAGGTCGTTCTCCATAATCATTATTTTCAACAATTCCACCTGAAACGACAAATAAAAAAAAAGAAAGGAAATATTATTGTATTTATATTTAATAACGGAAATCTCGTTGTCGAGTATTCGTTTAGTTTTTGATTTAATGAGAAAGACAAAAAAAATCAGACTTTCGAATGTGCGTTTTCATTACCGTTACAGAAGAATAGGGGTTGTCCGGCGAACAATGGTTCACGATCACTCGGTCGAAATGTCGGACAAACACGTTCAACTTCATCACAGATCGATTGACAAGGCGGTATGAGTTGATTTCGATAGTAAAATGGAATTTGAATCGAACAAGTCCATATTCGATAAGCACTCTGAAAACAAAAGTCAATTCAAATCGTTCGAGTTCGATTCGTTTTACTTGACAATCGGCAGTGATGATCGAATATCGATTCTGTTCGGATGCCGAATCGATTGCTTGCATATAAGTCGCAAATAGTTCGGTTGCTTTTCGAGCGTTGCCATCGCTTTCGAGTATTCGATTGAGAATGCGTCGACATTGGCGTTCGTTTGTTTGATTGAAGAATTGCTCGTGAATTATCGTTTGATTGAGAAGATTGGAACAAAACGGGAGAAAAAATTGTTCGCCAACGAACGGATTGTAACTGTCGGTTGCTGACACGAACGGTACTTGTCCTATTCGACATGTTTTCGAGCAAATTCGATCGATTAACGAATTGGTTAGTGTTAAACATTGTTGTTCGTTGAGATGATTTGCTGTTGTTGTCGATTTGATGGACGGTGTTAGCAATGGACGTTTGCTTATGGTTGTCGTAGCATGTGTTGACATGATTTTCATTGATGATACTGAGAAAATGATGACTGACCAATGAAGATGATTGGTTAGGATCAATAGTGTGTACATGTAGGTGAGCAAATGTTGCAGCAACCATTGCTGCGATCGACAACAACGACGACGACGCCGACGATGTTGTCGATAATGTTGATTAGATTGAACGAGAATCGACGGAGATGATGATGTTGTTATCAAGGAATAATCGTAATCAAGATCCTTTAATTGCTTATAGAAATTGTCTTTGCAATCGATTGATATATCATCGTCAACATCATCAGTGACGAGAAGCACAGACATGGCACAGTGCCGACTTGTGCATTGTTAGTCTACAAAGAGAGAAACGTGTAGATTTCAAAGTTTGATGTATGTCATATTTGAATTTTCTCTTTCACGTCAATATTAGATGAAGTTTTTCCCTTTTATTTATAGATGTCACCCACTAAGTCTATATTTAATTAACATGCTACAGTGAGAACTAAAATTGTTTGTTAATCATAATAATAAGTAAATAAAAACTAAGAATTTCTTTTATTGTTTGAAAAAACAAACAAAATATAGACGATATACGAAAGAAGAACTATAGGAGAAATAATGCGTTTATCTAAGTATATAGGAGAAGAAAAAATTATTGACTAGGATCGATTCTGTGATGATGAAAGCTATAGGATTTTGTTATTAGACGTATCCGGTGATCTTTGCGCTTGCAGGATGTGAATATTCACCACATGGTGATTCAAAAGACTTATTTTTTTATTATTAGATTTTTGTCGTTTTAAATAACTATCTATCATTACATCATTTTAGTCATTACCGTTTTTATATTTCGTAATGAGGATTTGCAATTGTTGACCTTGCTGTTGAACATCCATCTGCGACTATCGATATCATCGAAGCGTTCAATATGTTTGGGGAAATATTCTATTGTTTTCAATCGAATACTTTGGTTTTGTTTTATCTAGAAATTTAACGAAAAGAAAAACAACTAATAAAAAAAAAGAAAGTCAACGAGTAATATTGATCGTTAGATCTCTATATCTCATCTTTTTTTGTTGCTGGGCACTAAGTGTGTGCGTGTGTCTGTGTGTATATTTGATCATCATCAAGTCAAACTTCAATTATTACACACACACATATACACAGTCGTTCTCATTGCACACGACGAGAGTCAAATTGTAGAAACGCGTTCTCTCTTTCTCTTGTAGCCAACATTACCGCTGTTGTTGCTTCTACTTCTATCTTCTCTATTATTATTATTATTTCTTTTACGCTCTTGCTCTGTCTCTCATTCTTTCCTATTCTAGCCGTGTAGTGGTCCTAGCTGCCACGGCGACTGGGTTTTCTTCTTTTTTTCCTTCTCTTTCTCGGCGGTTTTTTTTTCTTTCCTTTTCTTTTCTTTTTCTTCTGTCTATGCTAACATTGTTCCCTATCAGCAAATATACTGTTCTGCTGACTGGCTATTACAAGAAGGAACATGACGATGAACGAACATTTCGCGTCATTGTACGGAAAAAGAGAGAAAAAAAGGAAGAAACAAAAAGGCTACCGCGGTGTTCTCTTTCCGACATAAAAAACTCGTTCGTCCTGATGCTCTCTTTCTTTGTGATTATTCTATTACAGGCACCAGGCCTATTTCCCTTTCCTCATCCTATCTCCTCCTTTCTTTTCTTCGTCTTCATCTTCTTTTTTTATCTTCTCTTTTGCTATTTCAAAGTGGACTTGAACAGACAAATTTCATCATCAGTTGATCAAATAATAATAATAATAATTATTATTTTTTTTATTAAAGATCATGTAAATGCTGGACATCTAAAAACTAGAAACATAGATGATTATGTTTAAAACTAACGATCAATGATGAATTTAAATACGAAAAATAATACTAACAACACGAAGGAAAAAGAAGAAGAAGAAATTGAGGGATATTGCATCTGTATGGATAGACTAGAGTGCTCAGCGTGATCACTGAGCATTCTCTCGAGATTTAGATCACATTCATCACCACTACGACCAACATTGCCGTCTCACTCGGGCCTTCAAACTCCTTAGCATATTTCTCGTTCGCTCTCGTCAACGTTACGTTCTCCTTTTCTGTATTTTCTCTCTCTCTCTCTCTCTCCCTCTTTTTTCCCTATTTCTTTCTCCATTATGTTCGCTACGAACGGGCGAGCGCGCGCGTCTCGTTCACTCTCATCATCCGTCTTGCTTTAAAATGGGAAAGACTGAGAAAGAAAAACGACAACGACGACGAGAACGATAATTCTACTCAAGAGAAAATGCGATGGTTTGCAAGCTGAAATCGAGACATAGCATCAAGAAAAGACATAGGCATCACTTGTCGCTATAATGATTTCTCTTTTCTTTTGACCAATAAATATTTTAATATTCCGAGGGAGAGAGACAAAAAAATCTTTCTTAATTGTTCGAATAATTTCAAACTTAATTCAACAAAATGTCATCTAAAACACACACGCAAACTGGAATTAGTTTTCTTTCCTGAACAATCTCATATAACTGTCAATGATTCTTCATCTCGTTTCCCATATCTTATCTGCTTTATTCAAATACAATAGATTGATTAAATTGTTTACTACATAAAAATATATGCTTTATGAAAAGAATAGAACTATCTACGCGCAAAGGGACAAACGAATAGGCAGTTTAGAACACGACAAGTCCTATTTCCGATTCACACCAACCAATACATCTATCGTGTAAAACGACAGCCTTGTATGAAAAAAAAATAGGAAAAGAGAGAAAGGACCATAGAAATACAACGCCTGCAGCATTCGTTTCCATCCATCTTTCATGGCTAATATATGCGTTTAATCGAACATTAAAAGTCATTGAAAAGTAATTTTCATAAGACAATATGTGTTTTGGTACACACATAATATAAACTAGGATAGATGTGTATCGTGCAAGATTTTCCTTTTTGCTCTCAAAGAAGGATATAGAAAAGAAGACAAGAGGAGAAAAAAAACTAATTTAGAAGAATAAACATCAGAGCGCATACTACATTATTACTCTATCTCTTAACAATTTAATCGTCCATTACATAAAGAAAAAAGAAGAAGAACAAGAAGAAGAAGAAGAAGAAAAATATTAAAAAAAAAACGAAGACGAAGGAGACGAACAATTCTATTTTACTAGATTGTCGTTTTTCTAGTCTATGATAAATTGTATACTTGACCTTTTTCGTTCGCGTAATAAGAAGCTATGTTCAATTTTCTGACGATATAAAATGTTAACTTGCACACTCTGCCATTCCACGACAAAGGCAAAAAAAAACGACAGCTTGTATGATTTCTTTTCCCTTTTTTTTTTACAACATTTTATTTCTTTTTTTTTGTTACAACACTGACAACCACAATCGTTCTTCGTTTCTATTTGTATGTCTATTGTTTAGACGGTGCGCTCTCTATCAATCCGCAATTTGCTATCCTGTCATACTGTGTCCCGTGTGTGCCATTGTCAATCTCACTCATACGAGCAGTCAGCCAACATCGTTTATAGAATCATGAGGACATTTTGAGGTATTTTTCTCAGCTCGAGACGAAAAATCTTTCATATGGATAGGCCAACGAGAATAACACGTTCTCACCCACACAAACAATTCAGCTATCGATCCATCCATTCATTGAAAGGCTATCTATCGTGTCTTGCTAGACAAACGAGAGAGCAACCAACTGTCGACAAGAGTGATGACAGACTTGTGATTCGCATTTTCCAGAAATCTCTATCTGTCGTAATATCCATGAGCTAAAACAGGAGGATGGTAAAATCAACTATCTGTCTGTATACATGTATTCTGTTTCTATAAATATAGATATATAATATACGTATATATATATTTGTTCGAGTAGAATTTCCTTTTCTATGTTCGAGCCAATATCGAAGAGCTAATTGTCTTTACTACCGTGTCCAATGAAGTAATATTATTGTTTCTTTTTCTTTTCTTTACTCTTAGCATTATCACGACGAAAAATCTCTTAAAATCAAATCAAATATTCACATTTATTTATTTATACTGTATACACAAATAGTAATCGAAGAAGAAACTCTAGTTAATAACTTTCTATTCTCTTGACTATTCTCTTTCTGCTTTATTACCTGATTCAAGGAGATAAATAAATCACGTCTCGAATATATATATATATATCTATAATGATACTAATTGATAATAAGCTAACCTCGTCTCGCTCTCTCGTTAATATACATAATTCAATTCCTTGATCATTTGACCTACGTCGTTTCTCTATATGTAGATATCTATTTGTGTGTTATACATACTATATCAAAAGCAAAGATAGAACGACGACTGGTATTTTCCTACTATCATATAGGTTTTTCTTTCCAATGCTACGAACGTGACTTATTCGGCAAGAAAATGAAGAAGAAGAAGAAGAAAAAAAAAGAAAACCTATTAACGACTCGGCAACTCTCCCTCTTTCTCCTTTTTTTTGGCGTTCGTATTCATTTTCTCTTCAGGGAAACTTCGGACTGGTTATGGTGGCTAGAGAATGAACCATACATACGCACACATACATTATGACATTTTCTTCTTGTCTATGTATGTGAAAAGCGAGATCTTCTCAATAGTAAGAAAGTCTCGTGTTCTCGGGTCTGTTCGCATTCGTAGGCCAGACAAAAGACAACAAATTGAAAGCGTAGAAATATGATAAATAGATAGAGAAGAAGGAAAGAGACGAAGAACAACAACAACAACAACAAGATACTAAATAGAATACAATCTGTTTCCGAGAATTGATATTTTCATATTATACTCGCATATCGAAACTATATTCATAATTGAAAAGATAAAAAAAAACAAGGCAAAACAAAAGAATTATAATCAACAATAGATAATAATCTATTACTGAATACAAATAAATATATATAAAACAAAAAAAAAACGAGAAAGAAGAAATAGAAAATGATATTTATTTCTTTTCTTTATTATTATCATCATCATTCGATGGTTGACCATACGAGCATTTTTCAAAATGAATAGTCGAGTCTTTGGGAAAAACTTTGGATAGTTCTTGATTTAATAGATGATGCAATGAGATTCCATCGTGTTTATAAATCCATGTTTGATTAAGAAAATCATAACGTTTAGGTCCGGTAAATGGTGATGACAACCATATTTGTTTGTTGGGCGTTTGTTTATTGATGACATAGGTACCATGTTTATCAAGTTCGATGGTTAAAACTCCGTTAGAAAACGTGACATCCGATGGTAATTTATGTTTCTCAAGAAGAATTTCGAAGGTTTCTGTTAATGATTCTAATGTTTCTTCGGCAATATCTTCGTATTCATTTACTGAAAGTGTCTGTTCAGAATCCGAGACTAACGATGACAAATGCCGAAATCGTGGTGTTAGCGAAGAAAGATTTCGAAAGATAGATCTTGTCAACATCTGTTTTTTTTAATCTGGAATTTATACGTATATATTTCATTGTTTTGTTCGAGAAAAAAAAAGAGAGAAGGAGAATGGTTCAATCACAATAAAAAAAAATAAACTAAATTGTTGAAAAGTCTATTCGCCGGTTTTTTTGTATTTTGATAGATAGTCTGACAATTGTTGAAAGAGTTCTTTCGGTGAGCCAACTTTGGGTACTTCATAATTTTGACTAGCATAGATCCCAGCATAAACCCCGGCAGAGAATGTCAGTAATGTTCGAAAGACAGCCATTAGAATAGATCTGAAATAAGTATGAATATCTATGTGTCATGCTTTATGTATTTTTCTCATCGTCTCAACAAACAAACAAACAAACTGAATTGTTTTCTCGCGATTAATTAGTTTGATATATCAATGAAAATCAATTGATGTTAACAAAAGAAACAAACATGTAAATACAGAATATATTTTTGTTGTTTTATATAAGCAGAAATGTTTCTTCATACAATGTTTTTCCTTTGTACAAAGTAGCGCTGTACACACACACACACACACACAAATACACTCTTGCACGAATATGATGCTAACTAATATGAAGAGAAGAAAACAAATAGATACATAAAGTATATAGGTGAGAAAATAGACAAGTGAGTTTAGAGACAAGTGCAAAGAAAAGAGAGAGAAAGAAAGAGATAATTTCTTGTGTTTGTTGGTTTTTTCCTTTTTTTTCGTTGAACGAAAAAAAAACATCATAATAAACAAGAGAACAAAGGAAGTTACAACTAAAAGAAGAGAAAGTGAATGTTTAATAATGACAAGACAATTTATACATAAGAGAAATTCTAAGTTTGTTTGGCTTTTCAAAAAAAGAAAATGAAGAGAAAAAGAGAGAGACAAAGTTCATTTATTTTCGAGTTGTACTTCGATGATATGCCCGTGTACCGATAAAACCTTCTTGGTCATCGGTTATTTCATCATCTAGAGAAGAATATTCGTGTTGAATCAAGACATTGTTTATGACGTACTCATCTGTGTAACCGTCGATTTAGTTGCAAAGATTTTACGTCTCGGTCGATCGTTTGCATTGACATCATCGAATGGTTCAGCTCGAGTTGTTGATTTGACCGCAAAAGCTCGACGTTTGGTCGGTGGTGACGACGATAGATCCTCCTTCGGGGCTATTGCTTGTGGTTGAACGACTTGCGGAGGCGCTTGTACGACCGGCGCTGGTTCGTTTGCTGTCTGTAGAATGAATTGTTGTTGTGTAGGTCCTTGTGTAAGAACCGTATATTGTGTTCCACCCGGCGATGTACATAAAGTAGCCACTTGTTGTTGTTGATTGGGATCGACTTGTTCGATAGTTAGTGGCGTGTTCGGATCGAGACCGGCTTGGACAAGAAGAGCTTGTATTTGCGCTTGATCGAGTGCAAATGGAGAGACGAAGGTTTGCGGTTGAGCTTGTTGAATCGATATCGGTTGACCATCTAAAACAAACAAATAAACGAACAAAGATGATGTACAATTGTAAAATCTTTGGTTTTTCTATTACCACTATCGACTATAATAGCACCTTGTGTTCCAAGTAATTGTTGTGCATCTTCAGTTGATAATAAAACCGTATGTTCAACGCCATTTTCGTCGATAATATTTGCTGTTATCGTACCGATTTGTTGTTGAAGAAGATTCTTCGCCGTATTCTCATCACATTGTATGGTTTCTTCTCCGGCAATGTTCGATGGCGTTTCATCGACCATCATTGTCATGTGATCGTCATCGTGTTGTTGAGCTCGACGACGGGCTGCGTCATTCGCCATGGTTACATCGGCAGCTGTGGCAAGAACATGTGCAGCTTCCATGGTGTCTAAATCCGTGTTGAGATTTTGATCGGTGGTTGCTGTTTGAATACGACCTGGTGGTCGCGACCAAGCGAATGGTTTAGCATTCGTTGTTGTTGAATGATCTTGAGTTGAATTGTTTGCTGATGGTTTAGGAAGGATTTTCTTCTGTTTCGGCGCGTCTGCAGGCATTTTAACTGCGAAAAATGAAATGAAAATCGAGTTGAATCTGAGTTTTTGAACGTACCTTGTTGAACAAGTGTAACAGGAAGAACTTGTTGTTGGTTCTTTTGTTCTTGTTGTGGAACATTAACGAAGAAGATTTGTGATTGATTCGAAACATCATTCAATTGTGAATCGCTTAGTTTCGTAACGAATGTATTTCCACTTGAATTCGTCGTTGTTGGACGTGTTTGTTGCTGCTGCTGTTGTTGTTGTTGATAATAATCTTCATCCTAAGAAAAAAACAAACATAATGAATTAGTTCGATGAATGAAATCGAGCAAATCGTGAGTATATATGTATGTGTGTGTGCGGTAGCGATGGCGTGTTAGGAGAGCAATGAAAACTAATCTCACCGAATAATGTTTGGACATAGTCGATGATGATTGATGATGAGGCTTGGAAATTGTACTAACAGGACTTCGACTAGTACTACTCGTACGACGATTAGATGTCGATAAACCCAATGTCGCCGGTGTCGGCCGATAACTCGATGATTTGAATGGCTGAGAAAAAACACACACACATATATATATATTTAGGCATATTTATATCTTAGTGAGTCGAGATTATTATGATTTATTAGTTTGGTTTTCTTGAGAGGGTGAGGGTGTCTTACTTTGTAAATAGGATGATTGCCATTGTTGATTGCTATACGACGTTGACCGGTCATGGATGATACGGGTGGACGTACAGTTGTATTTCGACGATAGGCTTGTGTTAAACTAATTCGACGAGTTTTGTCGTATTCATCGTCGTTGTCACCGCCATGATTATCATACATTGGACCTTGAAGAAAAAAAAGCATTTCGTTTTTATTTGTTTGAAAAATTTTCGATTTCTTTACGTGATGGTCGATAAATCGATTGTTTTCTCGGGCCATATCGTGAATTCATGTCTTCATATTGATCGTAATCATCGTCATCGTCGTCATCATGATATTGTCGTCGAACTCCAGGCGGTCGTCCTCGCAGACCTGTACCACGTCGAGCTGGATACGTTCCACGTCCTCGATAGGTCGCACGTTTCGGCGTGTATTGACCTTTGGGCACATAATCGAAATCATCTGGTTCTTCACCAGCTGGCGGCATATTATCTTCATCTTCCTCCTCATCCGATTTGCCTTGCTGATCGCTCATCCATTTAGGACGTTTGATTTCCGGTTGTGATTGTTGTTGACGAGCTTTCATCGTCGTACTTTTAACAGCGTAGATTCTTGGTCGTGGTTTGTCTTCTGTGTTTGCATTCGTGGTCGTCGTGGTCGTGGTCATTTTGGCACCTGTATCGTTATATGAAGGAACAAAATCGTTTTGAAAAACGTTGTTCAATGTGATGACAGAGCTCGATTTCTTCTGAGGATTTTGTTCCGAAGTTTTCGAGGGTTGATCGGTCGGTTGACCTGATAGAGCGTCGAAGTTGGTTAAACGTGGAATAATCGCTCGTTTTCGTTGGGCTGTTGGATCGGCGGATTGAGTCGACGACGAGTGATCTTTGGGCTCGTCTTTTGGGATTCGACGTTTGAGAATTTCGATCGACATTTTACTCGAACCTTTCCAAACGAATTCAATCGAATCATCGCCACTGAAATCCTCGTCGTCCAATTGCGTTGTTGGCAATGGTTGAGATTGATTCGGTGTTTGAGATTGCGTTTGATGTTGTGGCGAACCGAACTGCATGAGATCTTTTTCGTCGACATCGTCGTGCTCCGTTGACAGACTTTTCTTTTTGATATATCGACGTTTAGCTGAGCCGGCCGGCGGAACGATGTTTTCCGTTTCACTTGTTGGTTTCGATTTGTCTTCACTGAGATCGTTATCGATTGAATTCAACATTTTGCTTTTTCTTCCGCGTTTTTTCGGCGTTGAATTTTTCTCTCCTAGAGGCGTATTCGTTTGAGATATGAGACGTGACTCTCGACGTGTCACCGGTTTTTCGGTCGAAGATTTACCTGAACGTTTGCGTTTGTTGTTGGTATTCTCTTCGATTTCGCTGTCGCTTTCGATATTCGACGAGGAAATCGACGGACGTTGAGGCGATTGATCGGTTTTCGCAGTTTTCGGTGGTCGACCACGGGCTCGTTTCGCTGGACTGCTGCTGCCTTTGCTTTTGCTTTGTTCGGTCTCGTCGTCGGACTGAAATGTATATTTGTCGATGGAGTTTTTCTGTTGTGCGTTAGAACGTGTTGACGGTCGTTGTTTGGCTGTAGATTTCTTATTCATGATGATGAATGACTCGCGATCAGCATGAGCTATTCGCGGTCGATATGAAAACAATTAACGATTAAATCAACCAACTAGAATCTGGAATGAACAAAAAAACAAAAACAGATCAGATTGATATAACAAGAAGAAAACGAAATTGAAGCTAAAATAAATAAATAAATTAATTCTCGATGTGAATTTTTTCGACTGCTGTTCGAACTTCGGTTGCACTGACAGTTAGAGGCCAGAGGCCGCCTAAGATACCGGCTTGGATCGAGACGCCGTGCGTGACGGCAACGTCAGGATCAATTTCAATGTTTGGCTTTTTGTGAAAATATTCTTCGATGATTTGACGGATTTTTAACATTCGTGTCGACCCGCCGACGAGTACGATCTCGTCGATGTCAGTCGGCTGCAGTTGATCGCCTTCGTCATCGGCGAGACCTTGATTTATATACGCGAATATTCGATCGAGTGGCTCGAGGATTTTTCGAAATAAACTCTCATTGATTTCTTCGAATTTCTCTCGAGTTATTCGATATTTCGACTGAATTAAACATTCACTCGTCGTTGACAGATCGATTTTACATTTCTCGACTTCAACACGAAGATGTTGAAGAAAGTTAACATCGGTTTTGTCATTTGGATTGTCAATTAAATTCAAAACATAATCGAACAAATTCTGATTGAAATCCTGTCCGCCAAGACGGTTATTTCCCGCCATGGCTTGCGTGGAAAACATTCCGCCTTGGACAGACAATAGACTTACATCAGTCGTTCCACCGCCGATGTCAATCACGAGGACATAACGAACATTATCACGTTTATGAATGCCGTACGCGAGAGCAGCGGCTGTTGGCTCGGAAATGATACGTTCAGGTTTCAGATTGATCAGTAACGCCGATCGATTCGTTGCTTGACGTTGTTCGTCATTGAATTCAGCGGGCACACTGAGAACGCAGAGTTTGATTTTAGGAATTTGAAGATATTGTTCGACGTTTGATTTCAAATGATTTAATATCAACGAACCGATTTGTTCCGGTGTAACACTGGTTCGATTTTCTGAGATAATAAATTCGACGTAACCTTGCTCGGTTCGAAACAATTCAAATGAATAATCTTTTTGCAGTTTTTCCACGGCTTCACGAGTAAATGTCTTGCCAATGAATCGTTTGGCATCGTAAATCGTATATTTCGGATTGATTTCTAAATGATCAAATGCATCATATCCTAGCAAAATCGTTCCATTAGATAAATAGGAAACAATCGATGGCATACATGAACGATTGCGTTGCGCCGGAATGATTTCAACGAGTCCACTAATGGCATGATAGAAGCCAACACATGAATACGTCGTACCTAAATCTAAACCGATGATTTTCGGTTTAGGTTCAGGGAGAAATTGTTGACCGAAGTAACCGGCGATGATGAGAGCAATTAAACTACCACCGATAAATGTGCACGCCGTCTCGGATGAAACCATAATCGTGCAAAAAGAATATTTGTTTGAGAGAGCGAAGAAATTTTTTTTTTTCTTATGAGACAAAAGAGGGCATGTGTAGTCGGAGAATAGTCAATCGCCATCTTTGTTTAAATGTCCTCCGAATATAGGTCAACAAAGATTTATTTCTACGCCAATCGAATTGAAATTCGAGCATCGAAAAATAGAAAACGCCAAGATTTTCTTCGTGGAATTTTTAATTTCAATTCAAAAATTCGAAGATTTGTTTTTTTGAAAATAAAAATTTTTTTTACAAATCTTTTCATCGTTGAATCAACGACATCTTTGTTTGATTAGCATGTTTCATTCGAATGACTTTCTAACCAATAGAAAAATATTTCAAATCATCATCATCATCATCATTTTTTTGCTTGCTCTCCTTTCCTCTTTCTGATTATTTAAAGAACGAAAAAGAAAAGATGTTTAGTTTATCATGTTCTATTTAGATAATACTCTTCTAGTTTGTCGTTTTCTCTTCTCTATTTATTCAATGTAATTAATCTTTTTCATTTCGTGAACAATTTTGTTTTCAATCAAATTTGAATGTCACAATTGTTCGGCCGAACGAAGCCGAGCAAGGCCGATGATACAATCCAACGAACAAAAGAAAAAATCATTGATGTCACGAAAAATCTATCTGATCGTCAACGTCATTTAAAACAATTAATCGGTAGCATTGCATTGATAGATAAACATGAATTTCGACTCAATCGTGTTGTTGTTGTTGTTGTTGTTTAGATCAACTATCTCTCGATGATTTACAAGCTTTTTTCAAAGGTTCATATCAACATATATTCTATCTTTTCTTCGAAAATTTCAGTCAAGTCGAGAGTAATATCACTCGAGCACGTATGTGAACACAAAACGAAAACGAATATTGATTGATTCTTTCTTTTTTTTTTCGCTATTCGATTAGTTTCAAAGCAAAATCAAATCGAACTCGAATACGTCACTAATCTCTTAGAGGTAAGCAAATTTCCCTCGAGAAGAAACATAACTTTGAGATTTCTTTCTTTCGTTGTCTCTAGCGTATTCTCACGTTATTACCAACGCTTGTACATCAAAGATGGCAAGCACATTGTATATGTAGTGTTATCAAGAAATATTTCGTTGTCTGCAATAGTCCACAAGTAGGATTTGTTATTCTGATTGTCGAGTTTTCTTTATTCTTCGGACGTATGTTGTGTGAGTAGGGCGTTGCACGAGGCATTCGACTTTTTCTCTTGTGGTATCAAATTTTGGGCACGAATGCCGTCGAAGAAGAGCATACATTGTTCAAAAATTTAATTCGAAATTGGAATCAAACGTTAGTCGGCACGCGTGCAAATGGAGAGACGAATTCGAATGATGATCAACCATCGGCAGCGATCAATGAAGTGTTTCGAACGCCACCTGGTAGAGAACGATTGATTTTGACGTTGAATTTTCGATTGATTCTCTCGTAGATACATTTCGGTGGGCGGATATAATTCCGATTTGGCCGAAGAATACTTCGGATAGTGAACCGCCGGTTGATCGTTGGTTGTTTTTCATGTTGTATACGATCTCGGATACGGTCAAACGCGTCTGTTGGGAGTCGACACGAATTGAAAAACAAGAAGAATGCTTTCGATTTCTATTCGATATGTTCAAACGATACTATCTGCCGACGTTATTTTCGAGTTTTCAAGAACAGAATATCTTCGATTTTTCTCAGCCAAGTAAAAGCAAAAATCTTTTCACGCTTTTATTTTTTGTTTGTTTAATTTATTCGATCGATCGATCTCAGTTGCCATTCCAGAAACTCTTAAAACAGAAAGTGATCGACCACGTCGACGACAAGCTTGTCTCTGTCGAACGGCTTTCGTCGTTTGGCTGTTGCAATATCTCGGCGAAGGACAAACTCGCGATCGAACATTGTGAGTCAATTAAAAATCTTGACAAAACAATCTCTCTTTCTTTCGTAGAACTCGTCTTCCACCAAGCATTCCACCTTCGCAAGCCACTCTATCTCAATCGACGGCCTCGATCAATACAACAGCGAGCATAACCGATTATCTTTCACCATCGAATGAACTGTATTTGATTCTAACGAGTTCAACAACAACAAAACAATTCGTATCGTATCAACAATTGACGAGCGTGCTCGGACCTTTGGATAGTCATGCGTTAGAAATCGGTCAAAATGTTCTTCTATCAACGCAAGAAAATATTAATTTTATTCATGAAATCTTTCGACAAGTAGATCGTTCTTGAAAAACAAAAGCTTTTTTAATTCGAATTCTTGTCTAGAGTTATCTTATGTCCGGTGAAAACGGTTTGCCAGCATCGCTAATTCTACGTACGGTGAATAATTGGATTAAAGTACGATCGATTTGAGTTCTATTTCGTCTAATAAATTCATTGTTTTGCTTCAAGGAAAAACATTTACGACCAGTGTTTATGCTCGAACCTGAACAACGTTCGACATCGAATGATCTCGCCGATGATGATAATCATCTTCGCATTGGTCTCAATCGTTGGTTGCAAATCTTCATCACTCAATCGTTTTACATATTTCTCGTACGACCAAGTTCGATGAATGACGAACAACAACAACCGGCAACAGCAAGTAGTCAAACAGGACAATCTGATCTATCCATAAGAGAACGATCGTTAGCGGGTCTGGTCACGTTTTATAAGAAATTACCACAGAGACATACGCCAGACCGAACGACATGGTAAAGTGTTTCCTTTGAATGATGAGAGGGAGAAATCGTTGTTTTGTAGGGATTTGGTTTTGAGAGTTATGTTGAAAATTGTTCGATTGTCATTACAAGATCGATCACCAGTCAATACGACTCATCTCTACATCGAAAATACGATAAAAGTAAATAAGCATATTCGAGAATAATCTTGGCAACATTCGATATTTTTCAGACATTACTTTATCTCTTTCAATCAGCTTCGTTATATGTCAGCGTTGAACTTTGGAATAGTCTCAGTGATACGTTATCTTCGAAGGCTATGTGGCCAGAAGTCATCGATCAATGGGATGTAAGTACCGATAGCAAAAGTTACGTATGAATTCGATTTCGATTTTCTCTCGTCGATAGTTATCGATGCGAGCATTGACTAAAGATCTCGGTCGTTTGGTTTACAAAGTCGAAACCGAACAATTGCCCGCCTCGAATGTTCGTCGTGGTGCAGCTCGTCGAACCGCCCAATCGGTTCCACCCGGTTCTCTCGAGCAAACGACATCGACTTCTCAACGTGTCCGAACATTGAGTTCAGACGACGATACCGATTCAACTGAACAAGCAACACCTCAGCAACAACAACAACAACAACAACAACAAAATCAACTCACTCGAGCGTCGATTATCGAACGTGCACGCGTTCCACGACGACGAACAAGCAGCGACGATAGTCTAACGCATTCATCGATACCATCAACATCGATCCTTAATCGAGTATGAAAACGAGAGATTTAAATAAACTCATATCAATTTCCTTTCGTTTTAGCCGCATTTATTGGCGAGTATACCGAGTAATCAAACAGGCGAACAGCAAGCCACTGTCGAACATGTGTCACTCGATCAGAGTTCATCGATATTAAATGCCATAGAAGCATTAACATCAACACAACAAAATCATCATCAACCGTTAACTATTAACACAACGACTCATCAGACACGTAATAATAAGAAACGAGTTGGTTTTCTGATGATTTTCATGTTTCTTTTTCTGTCGGTCTTCTAGCGAATTCGAATATGAGCGATATATCATCGCCGAATCATGGACTTGATTCGCCGACTAGCGATGATTATAGTACGACTTCAACGAGTGTACTGGACTCGAATAGCATTCTCGCAGATGGATTGACGTCGAATTTTAAAAGTACGAAAACGATTTTCACTCGTTTTTTTTCCATTCATTTTTCGAATTAGATTCAAGTACGCACACGGCTGATTCGCGTTCAACAACCATTTCCGAATCAGCATCAACGTCCGATCATCATCAACACATTTCTCCGCCATTAACTCGCGAACATAATCCTTTCAGTCAATCAACTGTTGACAGTCTTCATTCATGTAAAACTCTCCATCAATCTCTCTTTTTTTTTCGTAACTTAACTCTCGAAATTTCAGTTCCTCAAGATTCGACAACCATCGATAGTACTGACACGGCGATTTACACGCAAGAACAAATCTATGAATCATATCGGCTTGCTCCTGAGACAGCTTATACCGCATGGTTTCGAATGTTAGGCTCATTAGGGAATATCAATCAAATTCGTTCGCCTGAACAGCATAATCGAATAATGAAAACACTTTTTGAGATCTGGAAAATGCTCTGTCGAGTAATTTCGCTAATCGATTGTGTTCATTTCTTGATTTTTTTTTGGTTTTCCTAAAGATTCATGTTCAATCGAAAGATACTCAACATGGAGATTTGTATTTCGATGGTCCACCGTTGCTCATCTTCGCTCCGTGGTTATTCGAGGTTTGTGTTCTTTGAACAAACTATTTGAATGCAAATTTCTCTTCAGGCAATTCAAACTCTCCCAGCAACTCATCGTGAAGGCAAACTATCAGCTTACAAATTACTATGTTCAATGGGAGTTTTCAATCATGATAGTACACCACCGGCTGACTTTCTTGATATGTTTTTATTAGCAATCTATCAAGGTTTATTATCAGGGGATGAGGTTTGAAAGATTTGAGTTCAAGAGAAAAGAAATAAACAATCAATTGATTGATTGTTTAGGATATCATCTATGTGATTATAAGTTCGTGTAAAGTCGACTTCTTTCATCGATGTTGGCCATCGTCGACTTTACTTTTGCCATTATTCACCTCGGCCTGTTGCGAAATCGGTCAAAAACCTTGTCTTCTCGATGGAAGAAATGTAATTGAATTCACTTTTGAAGTTTTTTTTTTATTTGCTTTTTTTATCAGATTCCTAAAGTCGAAGCATTAACTATTCTCAGTGGTCTCGTTTGTTTTCCCAATCATTTCGAACAATTAGATGTCCTATCGAATAAAGACACAGAATTTCTGCCAACAACAATGGAACGTACAGCATTAAAACGTATGATTATGAGAGATTTAATCAAAGCATCACAAAACGATGCTATGCTAGAATCACGGTACGAGATTTCGAATGAAGTGCAAAAGAAAAATGATCGATTTTGTTTTTCTAGAGAAATTGCTCTTTGTGGTCTCGCGATATTTCTTTGTGAAGAATTGAAACATCAACGAATTGAATCACCAATTCGACCATTTATTGTCTTTATTGTTGAATGTTTACAGGTTAGTAGTAGTAGTAGGAAAAGGAAACTCTTCTGTCTTCAGTTGAACACGAGTGAAAGAAAAAATCAAACTCTCGTCATATGTTTTTCAAGGGTCAATCGAAACAGCCACATGCTGTTGAGAATAAAGCCCATGTATGTGTGCTTTTTATTTTCGCTGCTAAACATGGTGATTTTAAAAAAAAATCAGATTTAAATTCAACATTTTATTTGTTGAAAATATCAATTTTCTAATTTCTTCTCTTTGTAGCGTGCTGATTCGACGATATTTGCAGGTGATATGCTTCGTTTTCTCGCCTCCTATGCTCCTCTATTTCTCAATCATCGTGATAATCAATCCGGTCAACTCTACACATTAATCATCGATGGTTTAATAACATCATTACGTGCCAATATTCCGCGTGATATCGGTGCTCTTATGCGTAATAATGTTCGTATCATTAAATCATTGATATTCGCACTATTGGAATGGATTTTACATGTGCCACGCAACTATCTTCAACAAGATCTTGTCTGTCGTGATGAAACCAATGTTGAAACAACGACAACGATCATTCAACGAACATTTGCCATTCTCATTGATGTTTATCGTGCGACGAATTCATTGAATGATGAACAAAAAATACAGGATAACGAATTATCTTTGAGTCAATCGATAAAATTATCATGTAAATTTGCGATACTTTTTCTTTTAAATGAACATTCGCATTTTCCTTTAACGGAAAATGAATCATCATTGATAACAACGAATGTTCATGAAGGACATGATTGGATGAATCTATCGAAACCAAATGGAACAACAACGAACGATGAGAGTTCGAATTCATCCGATGAATTAATTATTCATTCATCGAATATACAATTGTTTGTTATTCATGATGATTTTCTTATATCTTTTATTGAAATACCCAATGAAAAACATCAGGAACAACCGACTGATAATCAACAATTTCAAACTCGAGCAACATTCTCTCGAACGATTATACGTGATCTATGTGGACGATATTGTTGGGATAATTACGCATTTAATATCAATGCGAATTCGAAAACAATTACACGAACATTTAATAATTCAATTGGTTTGTTTATTGACAAAACAAAAAAAAAGCAATTCCTTTATTTGTTTGTTTGTAGAATTAATAATACCTAGTGAATCGACCTATGCAATTGAACCAACAACTCGAGGAATAACTGTGTTAGAAACTTTCAGTTCTGATCAACCGCCAACATTTCAAAATCAACCAGCATATGTCGATATTTTAGATAAAGTATTGATTTTATTTCTTTGGCATCAAAATACGTGTATTTTTCTTTCTCTCTCTCTCTCTCTCGTGTAGCTTCTTCAATATATAACTTCTCATAATCCTGAACTAGCTTTCTATAGCGATCGAACATTGACAGATGTTTCACCAACACCGACGTTGATTTCAACGCACGATGAAAAAGCAATCATGCAAATGATTGACGAACAAGAGCAAGCAGAGAAAACTTATGGTGAAATAGTTTCTTTTCTTTTTTCTTCTTCGTCATAATTCGTGATCGTATTTAGATTGTTCGACATCGGAAAAATACGAACGATCAATTGACAATGGCAATCCATCGGCTCGTTTCGATCGATTTGCTCTTTGTCGATCCCATTTAACTCAACTCGGTTTGACAATGTTCGAAAATCGTCAGAATATCGATCTACTAAACACATCGAAAACTAATAGTGAACAACTTTTACGTGAACTTAAAAATCTCGATAAACTCAACTGTCGTGAAACACATAAAATCGGTAAAATTGAAGAACCAATCCGTTCGATAGTCTATTTATTTTTCTTTGTTCTAGCGGTGATTTATATCGGCCATGGGCAAGAAGATAAAAGTAGCATATTCAGTAACACTCATGGAAGTTCGAATTACGAAGAATTTCTGACTCAACTCGGTTGGCAAGTTGAACTATCAAAACATTCGGGTTTTCGCGGCGGTCTTCATCCTCAACCGCATACATATTCGATTTATTACGCGAATGCGCTCGTTGAAATCATGTTTCATGTGGCAACGATGATTGATGGTTCGAGTGACGACGATCGTTTAAGAAAAAAGACTCGACATATTGGTAATGATGAAGTTCAAATCATTTGGACCGAACATTATCATGAATACGATCGATCGATAATTGCAAGCGCGTTTGGCGACGTTCTTATTGTTATACATCCGTTGCCCAATGGATTGTATCGAATTAAAATCGATAAAACCAGTCAAGTACGAGCAATTCAACGAAGAAAAATGATGGAAAATTCGGCTTTTTTGTTTTGTTTAGACAACCAATTTCGGCCCGTTATTTGACGGTGCGATTGTTGATAAACTGATTCTTCCTGAATTAGTACGTGCAACCGCAATAAATGCGAGTCGAGCACGTCGAACAACGCTCAACAATCATTGTGAATTGTAAATAATCGAAACCTAAAATTCTGTCAATTCGTTCGATTTTTTCGCTTTTTCAGTTACGAAGAACGTTATCGTATAATCAATTCAATCATTCGAACACACAAAAAAGAAACAACCTACGAAGAATTTCTCGCCAAATCATTTACGCCATTAGCAACGAAAACTTTAGGTAACTAACTATTCAAATTCGATCATTTTGAGTTTTATTTGACAAAAAAAAACACAAAAAAATCACGTTTTCAGTTCGGCGGTATACGCTCATGGATCTAAAGGTGGGAAGGAGAAAAGGCATAAACTGACTAACTAAACTCATGCTCGCATGGACGGGACAAAGAGATATTAATCGACTTTTTTTTTGAATAAAAACAGAACAGAATTTGATCGAATTGATTTTGTTTTTTGTAGTACAACAAACAGATGAGACAACAAAACCCGCGAATGCGCAAAATGAGCGCCGAGACGGCTCTTCAAACGTCGTAGCTAATTCAACAACAATGAGCAGCCAACGAGCTCGACCAACGTCAAGAAATTTTCCATTTTTAACGCAGAATAACAACGTGCCAACGCCAGTCGCACGTCGATAAGCGAATTTTTCCTCTGTCTTTGTTTTTCTTTGTAATTTATTTTTCTGTTTCGTGGCAATACTTTTCTTTCTTTTTCAAAATCAAATGTGTAGTTGACAGTGAACACTTCATTCTACATATGTCTATGTATATACCAATGATCTCATATTGAACAAAACAAGCAAAATTACATACAGGCAAAAAACAATTTATAACTAATCGTCAGTTTTTGTTTCATAAAAGCAAAACATTCCGATCACCGAATATATATATATATACCGAAGATTTTAATTAGTTTTCTTTTTATTTCGTTTCTTTGCAATAAGCACTTTCTTTTTTTCATACATATTTGTGTGTGTTTCTTCTTCTTCTTCTTTTTCTCATCATTTTTTGTTATCGCTTGAGTGTTTGTATTGATTTTTCTTCTTCTTCTTGTTCTTCTGCTATATTTATTATCATTATTATTTTTCTTGGTCCGGCCAAAATTGCTCAGCTAGCAAAAAAGAAAAAAAAACTCTTTTTTTATTGAACAAACTTAATTCGAGAATAACAGAGCAAAAGAACACATACGTACATATGCATATATATATATATAACGGTTCGACTTAAATGTCTAGTCGTTAGTTCTATCGATTCAACCGAACGAGAACGACATATAAAAACATGAATAGTCAATCAACAGATTCAGTTCTTTCAACGGTAACAACAACCGTAACAACGACAACGAAAATCTTTAATCCGATAGCAGCTTCGTTGTCATGTCCACTTTGCAAGCATAACTATCAAATGACTTGCCATAGACCGATTGGCGAATTAGCATGTGGACATTTGATTTGCTATCAATGTTTCGTTCTCAATACGAATCAGTTCGGTTGTTTTCAATGTAAATCGAATTCTCCTAAGTCCGACGCACAAATCAAAGAAGAGACGGACAATTTTCTCGAACAGCGAATTCGTACAGTTTTCCATCAAGTTTTCCAACTTTCTGAAGTTGAAATTTGCCTCGTACATTTTCATTTTCATCGACAGTTTCCATTCTAGTTTCGACAAAATCAATTCGAAGCTATTCAAGCCGCTCTTCAACATCACGATTGTTTCATTCTCATGCCAACAGGTTCAGTTTCTTCCTACATAAAAAAAAAACAAAACTTCTTCAAACATCTCATAGGCGGTGGTAAATCTCTATGCTATCAATTGCCAGCTATTATCGATACGGGTGTAACATTCGTCATTGCGCCATTACGTTCACTTATATTCGATCAAAAACAACGATTGAATCTTTTGAATATTCCTTCGGTTGCACTAACAGGCAACATATCGACCGAAGAATCGGATGAAATCTATCGAAATTTATATAAAGATACGCCGACGTATAAGATCGTTTTCATTACACCGGAAAAGATTATGATGAGTGTAAAAGAACTATTAAATTTAATTGATTTTCTTTGTAAAAATTTTCATAGGATCAATTAAATAATATCTTTCGAGATTTGTACAATCGTAAACTTTTAGCACGATTTATTATCGATGAATGTCATTGTGTTTCTGAATGGGGTAAAAGTTGTATTCGGCAATCTTTTTGAATTCGATTTCTTTCGTAGGTCATGATTTTCGTCGTGACTATTCTCAACTCGGTAAAATTCAATATTTCAATCAACTCATTTATCTGCTTTCTATATTCAGGTCAATTACGTTTAAACTATCCGAATGTTAACATAACTCTACTAACAGCAACAGCAACAACACGTGTTCAACAAGATATTCTCGAACAATTGCATATAAACACGAATTATAAATTATTTACTCAATCATTCAATCGTTCGAATCTTATCTATGAATGTCTTCTCAAAGAAAATACGGATTCAACGTTAAATCAAATAACAAATCTAATTAAAACCAATTATGAACAACAATCAGGCATCATCTATTGTTTTTCTCGAGCTGAATGCGATCGAACTGGTAACAGAAAAAGAAAACATTCTCCATTCGGAATAGACGTACGTAACTCATTTCAATTGTAGCTCAATATTTACTAGCAAATAATATCCATGCACTTTCATATCACGCTGGTCTCAATGATTCATTACGACAAACGATACACATGCGATGGATTAATGACGAATGTCAAGTAGAAAAAGAAAATTTTGATTTAGATTTTGGCAAAAACCGATGTTTTTGAGGTTATTTGTGCAACAGTAGCATTTGGAATGGGAATTGATAAGAACAATGTTCGATTTGTCATACATTTTTCGATCCCACAATCGATTGAAGTCTTTAGAAATATTTTTGAATTGTCTTGATGTGATCGTTTTTTGTTTTGAACATTTCTTAGGGTTATTATCAAGAATCAGGCCGAGCCGGTCGTGATGGTCAAATAGCGAATTGTCATTTGTTTTTCTGTTATGATGATTATTTAAAAATGAAACGACTTATTTTAAGTAAAGAATATAAATTCATTTCGATTTGTTAAAGTTTTTTCTTTTGAGATGATGATGAATCCAGATCACCTTTTCAAAGCAAACAGATTCGAATCAATAATATCAATCGTGTCTATGATTATTGTCTAAACAATGTCATTTGTCGTCGAACACAGTTCGTTTTTTTGTACTAAAATATTGATTCGTTTCGGTTTAGACTTTTAGAATATTTCGGTGAAATTTTTCCTTCATCGGAATGCAAACGAATTCTTTCGACTGAATGTGATAATTGCCGACAAAATTTCGAAACTTCATCCATCGATTGCACTCGAATGTCAATTGAAATTCTCAAACTTGTCTCCGATATCAATCAAATCAATCTCACTTTACCCTATCTAATCGATATTCTTCACGGTACTGATAACAAAACCATTCGTGACGCTGGACATCATCGTTTACAAGCATTTAACTCGTGTCATCACTTAACTCGACTCGGTAGATCATTCAGTTATTTTCATTCGTACAAACTCTTTTTTGTTTTTTATTCAGATATCGAACGGCTAATATCTCGATTGATCATCGAGGGTTATTTAAAACAAGAATTTCTCGAACAAACTTCGACGATTGCGTATCTTCGTCCCGGTGTCAATGCTGTTCAATTAACAACAACATCGAATTCTCAACAACGATCATCGAATCGAAATCAAATACAAATTGAACTTATCATTCGTGTCGATATTTCGAAACAGAAATCTTTCGAACATATCAATGAACAATGTTTAAATGAGTTAAAAACTGAACTACGAAATATCTTTCATACATCGAACTATTCGAATCTTATCTCCGAAGAGACAATTCAACAATTAGTCGAATTAATGCCGTAAGATTTGAGATGAATATACGTGTTGAATTTTGATTTGATTATTTTGTTTCGAAGACGATCGAAAGAGAAAATGCTCAAACAAATGCGAGAGATCAATGAAAATCTGTACAAACAATATGATTTCAATCGTTTACTACGTATTTTACAACGATTTGGCAGTCAACGTGATGAAATCAGACGCATGGACTCTTCCGATAATGACGATCAAATTAATTTGTCTGTCGATTTTATCGATCATCGAAAACGACCGATTATAACAACAACAATTACGAAACGAAAACGTGCGAATGATTAACTAGTGTCTCTTTTTCTTCTGTAAAATAGAATATTTTCTTGTTTTTTTGAAATAAATTGATGAGAACTGAATCGTATGCGAGTGACCTCTATTCATCAACCAATCAGAACGAATCCATTCATCGAAAGAGAAGAGAAGAAGAAAAAATAAATAATCGTCATTTAGAAAATCTAGCTTTCATTTTTTATTTCCCAAACTTGAAGTAAGTCGATGCTGAGCGTTTGAAAATCGTTTGTTTTGCTTGTAGATTTTTGTATATAAAGACGAAGAAAGCAAGTATGCCAAAAAAACGACCACGAAATGATTTTGTCGATGCTGAAGCAGAAGTCGATTCGGCTGAAGAAAGTGATACCGAACAAAAACAACGAGCAGCATTGAAAAAACTGAAAGCAAACCGACCGAGTAGAGATTCCAAGCGAATTGTTTCGATAGGTTTTTGCGTGTTTTTTTAAAGTGATGGATGACGATGATGACGACGAAGAAGAAGACGAAGACGAAGAAAAAGCTGCTCAAGAATTAGCTGGTTTCATCGCTGGACCGGACGATGAAGAAGATGATAATGCTAATGAACAATCGGATTCAGGCGAATCGGATGAAGACGACGAAATCGATGATGAAGATCTAGAATTAATCACGGATAACGCAAATAAAAGTGGCAAAGTGAGCGAATGTTTAGTTTTTACGATTGTTCTCTATTCTCGATTTCATTCAGCCAAAACGTGTTCAAATCGAAAGTGAAGACACCGATGAAGAGGAGAATGTGGCATCACAAAACGAACATCTCTCGTCGAGACACGGTCGACGCGATGATCAAGACGATCAAAGTGTGACACATCACGACGATGACGACGGCCGAATGCAAGACGCTGAAGAGGAAGATTACGGTAGAAAATCAACGAATTCTTTCTCTTGAAGCTTAAAAATCGTTCTCTTTAGATGATTTTATCGTCGACGATGAAGATCGGCCAATATCTCGACCAGCACATCGAAAAACTCAGAATGCTCCGTATGGAAAAAAGAGATAATTTTGTTGAAATGAAAGTCTTTTTTCGTAGAAATATGGACGAAGCTCGAGCTATATTTGGCAATGATTTCAATTTCGATGATATCGATATGAATGAATTCAACGATGCACCCGATGAAGACATCGATGACGACGATGAAATCGATGCCGAAGACGATTTAGAAGAAGACGAAGAAGACATCGAACCGGAATATGATGAAGACGGAAATCTAATTGAAAACGTACGAAAACGCCGTAAGAAAGGTCAACAAGCAAAACAAAAAGTCGAAGAATTATTCGAACCTGAAGAATTACAACGTGGTTATTTAACAGACACCGATGTTAACATTCGTCGAATTGATAAACCTGAACGATTTCAATTGCGACGAATACCGGTGACCGAAGCTAAAGAAGAAGAACTCGAAGAAGAAGCCGAATGGATCTACAACAACGCATTTGCCAAACGAACGATTTCTCATCAATCTGTCGAAGATGAAAACGTGAAACGACCGGAAGCGAAGAAAAAAATCAAGAATGCTCTTAACTACATGCGAAATGACGCTTGTGAGGTGCCTCTCATTGCTTTCTATCGTAAAGAACACATCGAACCTGATCTGAAAATCAACGATCTTTGGAAGATTTGGCAATGGGATGAGAAATGGATGACATTTAAATCCGAAAAAGACAAACTTCTTTCGTTATTCGAACGCATGGATAAATACCGTAATTATCAATACGAACAATTGAGTGAAACCAATGAAGAGGCTTTAACAAGACGATTGTTGACTGATTGTGATATTGATAGGGAACGATTGCTGCGTACTCAAACATTAGATGAAATCGCTGATTTACGTGAACAATTTCATTTGTATTATCATGATGATATTCCTGACATGCGTGTGAGAGAAAAACTAGTTGAATATCGAGAAGAACGGGATAAACGAAAGATGAAATCAAATGACAATGCTGAGCAAGATGATAATGACGAACAACCTATGCCAATGATTGATGATGAAGATGAACTTGACGAAGAAATTCTTCTCGATAAATTACGTCAACAATTAAATATCAAATCGAAAGCAACATCGAAGACGGATTATTACAGTGCGTGTAAACAAGCACATCTCGAAGGTCTTGTGAAAAAATTCGGTTTGAAACCGGAAAAATTCGGAGAAAATTTATATGAAAACTATCAAAAAAACGAAATCGATCAATATCCCATTGGTCCGTTAGCCACCTGCGAAGAATTCATCTGCAAACAATTTTCTGATACTCAAACCGTCCTTCAAGCAGCTGTATTCATGCATGCCAAACAATTATCTCTCGATCCAATGGTTCGTTATGTCGTTCGTCGAGATTATCATTCTCGTTGCATGATCAATGCCAAACCGACTCGTCTCGGCATTCAATCGATCGGCGAAGATCATCCGTGTTATCCAATCAAATATCTGCACGAAAAACCGATCACCACGTTTGTCAACGATCAATTTCTGCATTTGTATCAAGCGGTCAAAGACGGTTTGATGACAATGGAATATACGATCGATTCGAAAACGAATCACTCGACCTACGTCGATGACATGAAACGATCGTATACACGCGATGAATACTCGGATAATGTTCTCGAATGGAACAAAATTCGACATACATGCATCGATTTAATGTTAACGAAGTTCTCATTTCCGAAATTTCAACGTGAAATCGAAGAAATTCTTCTCGATGAAGCTCGACAATATGTGATTAAACAATGTACAACGAAATTGTACGATTGGATTAAGATTGCACCTTATCGTCTGTCGAATGACGAAAATATAACAAGTACATCGGACACCGGTGTTCGAGTCCTTTCGATTGTCTATGCTCAAGATCAAGATGATGTTTCGTTTGCTGTTATATTGAGTGCCGAAGGACAAGTCATGGATTTCTTACGTCTACCAAATTTAATGTTAAGAGACAATTATTCAGCAGATAATCGAATAAAAAAAGACAAAGATTTCGAAACACTTCGAACATTTATTATTCAACGTGTGCCCAATGTTGTTTGCATAGGTGTTGAAAGTCGAGATGCGTTCTATCTTCGAACACGTTTAGAAGACATGTTAAATCAAATTCAACATGAAGAAGAAGAATTTCAAAATCTCTCCGAACCAATTAAAGTTCTTCTCGTTGATCCCGAATTTTCGAAGATCTACGCACAATCACGTAAAGGCGAAGGTGATTTTCGTGATTATCCACCGAGTCTTCGTCAAGCTATTTCACAAGGTCGACGTTTACAAGATCCTCTACTCGAATTTGCTCAATTGTTCAATTATGATAAAGAAATTCTCTTGATTAAATATCATCCATTACAAGATCTCATCGATCGTGAACAATTTCTTTTGGCAATCGAGAAAATTTTCATCACCTGTACGAACGAAGTTGCCGTCGATCTCAATCGATGCATTGCCTATCCGCATACGGCCAATGTTCTTCAATTTGTGTGCGGTCTTGGACCACGAAAAGCAACACATATGATCAAATATTTCAAACAACGTAATCTACAATTAGAAAATCGAACACATCTCGTTGTACATTACAATATGGGCAAATGTGTGTTTACAAATTGTGCTGGTTTCATTAAGATCAATACGGAAGCGATGAAAAATAGCGAATCCTACATTGAAATCTTAGATAGTACACGTATTCATCCGGAAGCCTACGATTGGGCGAGAAAGATGGCTGTCGATGCGTTGGACATCGAAGAATCATCGGAAATGGAGCCGAGTGCTGCACTCGAAGATATCTTTCTCAATTCCGAACGATTGAAAGATTTAGATTTAGATGCATTTGCTGTTGAATTGAAAAATACGATGTACGGCGATCAATCGATTACTTTATATGATATTCGTGCTGAATTAACACATCGATATAAAGATACACGAGAACGTTATCAACCGCCGAGTCTTGTCGATCTATTTCATTTTGTGACGAAAGAAACACCGGAGACATTCTATCGAGGTAAATTAGTTCAATGTCAAGTTTTTGATTTCGTTCGAAAACCACCAACCAGCGAAGAAATTCAACGAGATTCGATACCTGAAGAAGATAAAACAACGGGCATTTTAACATGCCGACTTTGTTTAACCGAACGATTTAATAATCCGAAAGAAGCGTGGAATCATATCGATTTAGGCAAATGTAAAGGCGCACCGATCGGTGTTCGAGTTCGATTGGATAATGGTTGCACAGGTTTTATTAAACTTGCCGATCTATCCGATAGTCGAGTGACAAATCCATTGGAACGAGTGAAATTACAGCAGACAATCTATGCTCGAATTATTCGAATCAATGTCGATCGATTTAGTGTTGATTTAACATCGAAATCAAGTGATTTACGTGATGATAAAGAACGATGGCGACCGAAGAAAGACACGTATTATGATCAAACACTTGAAACCGATGATCTCAATGAATATGAAAAAGAAAAAGAACTTAAACAAGCAGCTAAAGAACGTAATTATGTCAAACGTGTTATTGCACATCCATCGTTTATGAATATAAATTATACCGAATGTGAACAATTACTTGCGAGTAAAGATCTTGGCGATGCTATTGTTCGGCCAAGTTCGAAAGCATCGGATCATTTAACAATAACATGGAAATTAGTCGATGGCGTTCTGCATAATATCGATGTTTTAGAAAAAATGAAATCAAATCAATTTTCTCTCGGCAAAAAACTGCTGATTATCGATCAACGAACGCAAGAAACCGAAGAATTCGAAGATCTAGATGAAATTCTCGCGAGATACATCAAACCAATGGCGAATACAGTGTCGGATATAATCTCACATAAATACTATCGAAATCTAGCACAACCATTACCATCAGCAACACCGTCCGGTTCGGCAACACCAGCACAAACTGCTGCAGCAACATCGATAACAACATCAACAACAGGCCTCCCACCATTATCAGCTGATGCACAACGAATCTTAAACAATCTTCTCATGGATGATAAACGACGTAATCCAACACGAATTCGTTATTATATGACGATATCACGAGAGTATCCAGCGAAATTTCTCTTGTCCTACATGCCAGGTCGAAAGCCGATTCACGAATATTTCACTGTGACACCCAATGGCATACGTTTTCGTTCGAAAATGTTCTCAACATTAAATGATACATTAAATTGGTTTAAAATACACTTCAATGACACTACGATGGTACCGCCATCGGCATCATCAACATCAACAACACAAGCACGTTCGTCAACAAACACTCGATCGAGTTCATCGACAGCAGCCAATGCAATGTCGATTAGTAACACGCCGATATCAACGGCAACGCCTATGGTTTCATCAGGATTTAGTCAACCGCCGCCACCAATGCCAACATCGGGCTTTAGTATTCCACCATCAACAGCGGCGGCAGCGGCAGCAGCAGCCGCAGCAGCAGCAGCTGCAGCTAGTGTTATTCCTCAAGCAGCATCAAGTGGTATGGTAACAAGTGGTTTTAGTCAACCACCGCCAGCTCTAGGTACAATTCCATCGGTTTTACCTCCGATACCTCAAATGATGATGCCACCAAATCTATTTGCTTATTTTCCACAATATCAACAGCCGCAACAGCAACAACAACATCCTCAACAACAGCAGCAGCAAATGTTTTGAACAATATGATGTGTTTGTTTTCATTCTATCTATTGTACATATAGAAAAAAAAAACGAGAGAAGTAAATCGAGAAGTTTATGTTGTTCTATTGCTTTGTTTATTATTATTATTATTATTATTATTTCATGTGTTCTAAGAGAAAGAACAAAACATGATTTCTTCATTCTCGAATCGTGTTGTTGTTTTCTTTGTGCTCGAATAAAACAATAGCATTCAGTTATTTTGTTTAACTTTCAATATATTCAAAAATAAAAGAAAAAAAAACAATGCAGACAGCAAAACATTGTATCACTGAATTAAAACTATCACAAAAAATTTTCTCTCTCATTGACTCATTCAATTCGAAGTTTTAATTCAACATAATCTAAATACACTCCTTGTTTCGCATGTAAAATATCTTGATTAATCATAGAAACACGAATATTACACGGTTGATTGCCAGCAACTTCGACAATACCAATTGTTTGATAGAACCAAAGATTTGTATTTGTAAATTCACAATGAAACCATTGATACATCGAAAGAAAATCATCTTGCGTCCAGCGTAAATATGCGATTTGACTAGATTGATTTTGTTCGACAACAGCAAAGAATTCAGTTATGCCGAACATATAGGGAAGATCCAATTTCATTCGATAGATAACATCGTATTTCCCGGGAAGAATATTTTGAAAAATTGTTTCAATTCGAAATGAATAACAAAGTTCGATCGAATCTTTTAAATGAAGTACATAACCATTTAAACTTGATGGATCAGCCGTAGTGACATAATTTCGATTTGTATCCAATGTAAGTAGATTCAAATCAGAAAACGATATTCGTTTACGTTTGATTAATTCGAAATAGATAAATTTCGTACTATGTTCAGTTGATAGAGGCGAATTTTTTATTAATCGATACCAAATCTGTTGACCGAATTGTTGACGAATTAAAAACGACCAAAAATCGTTGCTGGTAAAAATCTTATATAAATGCGAACATGTTCGACTTAAACGATGAATATCATTGAGAGTCAAATGACTTCCAATATGAAACCAAAGTGAATCGAGTAAATCAATCGACCAATCAATAGAATAATGTTCTTTTTCTGCAAGCATATCTAGATATATATCAAACAAGATCGATTACTTTCGAAGTATCAATTTATCGTCTTACCTAATCGGAATAGAAAAAGAAATCAATTGATCACATTACGTTGACTTGTTCGGAATTGATAACGATCGTAGTGTGTCTGATGATCTTGACGAGTAAATTATCGTTGAAAGAAAGAAATGTCTATAGAATAGAAACAAGGCTTTGTCCTTCGTTTTTTATGAGGCACATCATCAGAAACTAGTTGTCGTTATCGTTATTTATGCATCAGAAAAGAAAAATGATGTTGATGATAGCTATACTTAACGTTAATAGTGTTACTATGATTTACCTGTTCGCAATGCGATAATACAAAAGACACAAACTACACAATTGATAAAAAAAAGACCATAGATAATGTCAAAAATGAAAATAAGTGCTTGAATTTACGTCATAACCGTTGAATGAAGTTAGCAGTACACAAGTTTAGATTTGACTAAATGTATTATGTGCGTAAGACAAAAAAAAACGTCGATAAATCTCTCCATCAGATATATTTATTCAGATGCTCGACGTCATACATCGAGAAAACATAAACATAACAATTGATCTGTTAGTTGATAGCAAAACGAGTCGACTGTCATTTAGTGTTAATGACTGTCGGGTGAAGAGAAAATTCCAAAAATTTCTATCGATGAATGTTATCTCGATAAGAAATAATAATAATAACAATAATACTTCATTGACATTGGAATGAAGCCTTTGTTTTCCTAATAACAAATATGTTGTTTCGTTTTGTAAAGGATTCATTGATGATATCGAATATCGAAAGTGTCGTATAACAATTATAATATCCTGTCAAAATTCAATCGAAAACATAATGTACTTGTCATTCTTTTTTTGTTGTTGTTGTCGTCTTATTCATAAGTTCAACTAATTCATCAATCTTTTCGATTGTATCCAAACACAACTCTAATCATAGACTGTCTAGTCATCGTCGACCTCGAAAATAATTCGTATTTTGAGTTTCGATTTTCAATCGAATGAAAATCTGGATACTCGATATCAAAACATAAACAGCGAAAAAAAAATACTAATCCAAATAATATTTGCTTCGAGCATTAGTTGGGTTTTTTTTCTTGCATTCTCAAAATAAATTCATGATGCAAACATATCTGTCATCAATCCTCACTATCTAAGATCGATGATCTAACCCTCCTACACGCATCTTTAGATGTATATTTAGAATGATAACTATATCCGAAAACGATACGCGTTCATCTATCGTCCTACTTAATCAAAATAACAATTAGGAGGCGGATTGTTCAGCGATCGTTTTCTTTTTCTCTCTTTTATTCGGACAAATATCATAGGAAGATTCGAAGCTGAACATAATTAAATGAAGCATGAATAAAGAAGTCATATTTCTTTTAGTTAGATAAATATACGTATATAGCTACGAATGAACATGATGTTTTGTTTATTTAGCCACTATTGAACTGAGCCAAGAAGGTCGAAATACTTTCAGTAGAAAAAACAACGACATGAACATTTGTTTACATCAATTCAATGGTCAATATTCTTCTTCATAAATATATATATGGGTGTGTATGTGTGTGTCAATGTCAGCTCGATTTATTACCAAACTGGACTAATTATGTAAGATTAACTAATTAATATTCTCTTGTTTTTTTTTCTCTGCTTTGGATTACTAAATATTATTAAGCTATCGTTTGATGTTTGCTACGTGCTTCGACGATTCGAACAATCTAATCGTATTTTGATGATAGCATTCATCGACAGTTAAATATCCCAAAATACAATGCATTAGTCGAATCTTCAAGACATGTTTCTCGTTTGTTCATCATTGACTATCTATCAGCACATTGATATATATGTGTGTATGTATGTATGTGATTATCTTTTCTTCTTCTTCTTTTTTTTTCAAAGCAGAGAAATCAGTATGAGGCAAAACAGAAAAGTTAATCAGTTTGATTACGTCTTCGATAGATTATTTTCTAACACATACAAACATAGGAAGACGGAAAAAGGCACAGCTAGTCCTACTAACAGTGAAGCAATCGAGTAATAGCAAATTTGTTAAGTGAACGATGATTATTGAAGTATCGTTCAATGTTGACTCATTTCCGTTCACATGTCAATAGAAGTCGAAATATGAAGTATTATTGCTCTTAGTAAAAATCTATCGATAGTGCAATAAAAATAAAACGATTTGAGCTCTTTTCACTTTTTTTTCTCTTTCATCATCTTGTTTACATCATACTCGTGTGAGATCGTTGTTCAATATACGCATTTACAAGAGTTTCAGTATGCGTTTTTTTTGTCTTTATACACTTGAGTATTCTCCTAGTCACTGAAGAATAGAAGTTGAATGAATAGGTGTAGTTATATTTTTTTCTTTTGTTGTTTTTAATTTATCATTAGATCGAGAATAGAATATGGAAATTTATTTATTATTTATAGAGTACTCGATTGTCTTTCGTGATTTGTAAAAACGAACATGAAATCTATTAATATTCCTTGATATAAAAATACGACAAGAATGATTTGCTTTTTCTCTCTCTCTCTCTCACTCACTCACTCTCTTTCTGCATTCTAAAAACCACATTTTATAATATTTATCTATACTTTGCAATGTACACAAATACCGACATATACTTTTTCATCCAACGTAAGTAGGCTTACCTTGTTTTTTCACCCTCCACGATTAATTGATGTCGAAAAAAGATAGATTCGTTGAAAATGCATATGTGTATACAATTTCTGGCTATTTTCTTTTATTTTTTTTGTCTTATACTTTAAGTATACATAAACCATTTTACTTATCCTCTTCAATCGTTTTGATTACTCAAACATCTCGCATGCATATGTTAAAAAAGAGAAGAATCTGTCATATTTCGTCAATGAATTCATTCATTATATATACAAATTGATTTACTTCGAATGAACAAATTTTTCTTTTCGTCAAGAACACATGTATGTGCTTGTGAATAGATTTATGCCTTTCATTTTTCTTTCTCTTTTCTTTTTTTGTTGTTGTTGCTTATACTATTAGAATGATTGATTGATTGACGATGAATCGTTTTGGTGTCTTGAGTTTCGGCTTATCAATAACACACATTGATACAGGTGTGATGAATAATGATAATAGCAACGTCAGTAACGGTGTAGGAGAAAAAATTATTCAATAACCTTGAATCATTGGCTTCCTGGCAGACGCATGTGCATGAACAGAGAACCTTGAACGACATAGTCGGACTTACCATTCACTCATTCTCATTCCTTCCTTGCAACAGCCGTCGCGGCGTCTCCATTTCATCGTCTTTATGTATGATGACTGAGCTCTTTCTTTTCTTGTCCTCGATTCCTCCAAACGGAATAAGACGCGAAGGTCATCAACCACACGCGAACACACGATGTGGTGTTTGCTACAAAAACTTGCTGCTAGTTCAGACATCCATGCACATTGACGCATAGGGAGCGAGGAAATTCTCGTCCGTTGTCGTCCTTCATTACTCGCTTTTCTTTTCTCTTCTTCTTTTTCTTCTTTTTCTTCTTTTTGCGTTCTTTTTTTCTTTTCTTTTTTTTCCTCCTTCATATATAGTTATATACAATTATTGCTTGTAGCCATGCTAAATATGTAAGAGTTTGTTGTCTGTTCCTTCGTGGTCCTATTACTTTGACAAAAAGGACTCATTGGCAAAGTCATTGAGATAGCCGCCAAGATTATTAATAGGACATGCGTAGGTTGAATAGAAGAAAGAAAAAGATATGCACGCATCTTGATTATTTACCAACCTTTTGTTAGTCATACGACGGTTATTCATCAGTATTATTATTATTATTATTATCATCGCTATTGATATCATGCTGTGTTAAATAGACAGAAACAAGTCATCATTTAGCAATATGCAGGTAAGTCGAGTGATTGTTGAAGGTTAAACACACTTCGTATTGACGAGAAACTGTTGCTTCTGCCTTGACATAAACATCTGTCCGATTAAGGAAAGAGAAAAAATTTCCTTCAACTTTTGTCATTTATTCAAGAACATGTTTCTCATAGTCAGATCTCTTTTCTTGTTCTTCTTTCTTTTTTTTTTTTATCGTTCCCCTATATCATCTTCGTCATAAATTGTTAATAGAAAGAAGACGACGAGCACGTTCGAAAGACAAAATAATTGATAATTTCCGTTTGATCTTGCCGAAAATCTTCAATTCGATCTTATTTCCGATCCTATCCTCTTTGTTCCGTTCTAATTATATAGTAGAGATAAATTTCAACAACAAACATTCTTTCGTTTTTTTTCCTCTTTCTCTCTCTTTTCTTCTTCGAATTACGTATCAAAATAAAGTAACCACAATTGAGTTCCGAACAGATGTATACAATTGAATGTTGCATCATCACAATTGTCGTACGATATAGGCAACGGAAACCCTTTGAGTAACAGAGAAAAAAAACGCGTAAAATGACACATACAGATGATTGAACATGATTATATTTATATTTTAACAACTTTCATTTTTATTCCCGCTCGTTTTCTTTTCTGCTCTCACTTCCTATGTATCGGTCTCGTTTAATCAACTAAATCGACTTGATTCTTTCTTTCTTGTTAGTTGATATTTGTCTTATTAGTTTATAATTATTTGAAAACAATAGTCAACAACCGAACGACCGACGGAGATAATCAGTTTTTCTAGCCTTGATAGATAAATAACATAATCGAGAATCTCAAACAACATATGAACAGTCTTCAAATTAAGTTCTACTCACCTTGACCTTGACCTATTCTGGTAGATAAAGAGTAGAAGAAAAAACGAAGCTCACATGGCATTCACTCGATTAGACGTTTAGATATGTATCTCGATATATTCAGGACACATCATAATCATTTGATTTTTGAAAATTGGTAGCCTATATAGAGAACTGTAAAACAATCGGATGAAATTGAGATGCTTTGTTATAAAATAAAATAAAAAAAAACGAAACAAAAGAATCGAAAAAGAGAGAGACAGAGAACAAGAGGAGGGAGAGAGAGAGAGAAAAAAAACAGAAAGAAAATAAATCCATTTTTATGTTGCCCATCAACACTCTCGATGATGACACAACAACTGTACAGAAGAGAAAGAATTATTTGTTTCAATGGCGATTGTTCGATGAACAGCAGTCATTTACTGTCTATCGATTAGCATAATGAACATGATTGATGTAGTCTTACTACTACGATTGTAATCACCGAGAAATTACTTATTCCAAGGTTATTGAATTCTTTGTTTCAGATGAATCTATTTTTTTTAATATTCATTTTTCTTTTACTATCATTAACTCAATCATGCGATGTATTCGTTGGTATGTCATGTACATGTTACGAATCGCATGATATACGTTGTACAATGTCGAAATATACACCATTAAAGTATAGTTCAACGTCATTACATCGAAAGTTTCATTCGATTGATTTAAAATTTGAATCTGATGATGACATTGTACTTGACGCACATACATTTCAATTATTAAATGATCTTCTTCCTCAACAAACACGAAGTCCATTAACAATAACATTTCGTTTTCAAAATTTCCGATCTTTACATGCTAAAACAGCGTCATTTTCATCGTTGTTTCAAGGTATATCATCGGCAAGTAAACGTATAACGATTGAATTACATCCTGTTCGTGCTAAATCAATTGTATTCGATTCGAATGTTTTCGATAATCTTAAATTAAATGAACTTTCAATCTATGCTGATTCGTTAACATCATCATTCGAATCGATATTTAATAATGCTGACATTGCACATTTAAACATCGAAGGTGCAATTGTCACACATGAACCAAGTTTATTAAAGAACTTTCAAGGTCACATACAATCGCTGAAGATTACACGAATGATTGACACGGTTAACAGTGATGAATTTCCACCATTTCCAGTTAAATCCTATACAATTGAAGCACATAAAATGCGAACATTAGATGCGTATTCATTTCGAGATTATACGCAATTAACTGGCTTAAATATTATTCAGCCAGATGTTTTAATTACACCGAAAATTCTCAATGGTCTAGAAAATCTCGTCAATTTAAGATCATTATCAATCGATGCCGAACATATTACTGAAGGAGCTTTCAATCATGTTAAACAAATTCATACACTCATCCTTGGATCATATTTAAAGATTCTTGATATTGATAATTTAAATTCTCTTAAATCTCTCAAACAATTAGACGTACGTTACGTTCAATTTTCGACTTTACAAGGTAAAACAAGTTGTGCACTCGCTGATTATATCAATCGTCGACGAATGCTTGGCTTGACTGCTTATGTACCTGATGAAAATCCTGAATGTGATTGTGTCTTAGTATTTTTAAATAATATGGTTGGTGATGGTTCACAATTGAATAAATGTCAATCGACAAATAATGATCGTTGTTTATTTTCATCATGTCCAATTGTATCGGAATATTTTACTCGAAAACAAAAAGAAGATCAAGACGAACAACCAACACAACCAATTCAAAGACCTATTCAACCGACACCAGCAGGTGTTGATTTCGATAATGAGGGTGATTCACCATTCTATCCTCATGGAAATCTTCCTGACGAACAAATAACAACAACAACAACAACAAAAGATGTATTTTATGATAATGATGATAATATTAATGAAGAAGACAATCGACCACCATCATCGAACGTAAATCAGCCAGACTATAATGAAAATGATTTTTCAGCACCTGCTATGAAACGTCTTCATCCTGATGCAAAAGACTATCCATCAAATAAATATCTTGTTATATCTTGGATTCCATTTGCTATAGCTGCTGCTTGTCTCTTTCTTTCATTAGTTATTGCTATGGTTGCTTATGTTATCTATCACAAACGTCGTACAGCCTCGTTTAAACGTGTCCCACAAACTGTACCAATTATTTAATTTCGACAACAAATATTTACATATAGCGTGTAGAATATTGGGTCAGATCTAGTCAAGCGAGGTACAAGAAAAGACAAGCATCTTTTTTGTTTTATATAAAGGGGGACATTGAAAATAACGGGATCAGATAAGATCTTTTCTTTTCTTGTTGAAACTTTCTCATTAAGACAAAATACACTTTAACTTGATTTGTGATATGATAACTAATTAATCGTAACAGTTTGATTCGTTTTGTTTTTTCTTTTTTCTTTTTCCTGTTTTTTTTTTGTTCCATTATTCTAGTTTATCAAACAAAGAAAGAACTTCTTTTTCTTTCACTCCACAAGTTAGAATAAGTCACTATTTCAGTATTCTCATTTCATTTTTTTTTGTTTGTATTTGTCTTCGTATGCGTGTATTTTCTATTTTGTTGCTAGAAATTCCCTTTTTTTTCTTCTCTTCTCTTTTCTTTTCTTTGAATATACAAGTTAACAAATGACAACTGAATTCTAAGATAATATCTTCAGGCTTTTTTTTTCAATGATAAAACGAATGATTCATATACGAACGCACATAGACACTTCGTTCGAAGGTTGAATAATATTTATTTATCCATCCATCTACTTGAAAGAACGAAAAAAAGTATAGAAATCTGTTTTTATTTGTCATGGATAAAATAACGAGTGAAGAATTATTATTTTATGGTGCAATTGAAGTCAATTTAGCACAACATTCAGGATCAGTTTATCAGACTAAGATCAATTCGATTGATGAAAAACAATTTATTAATAGAAATTCATTGCTATCATTTGAATATGATAAAGAACAAATTATTATTCCAGATTTGCCAGCTGATTTGATTGAATTACAACCATTGAGAGATAGAGAACAGATTCTACCCGAAGAATTCTGTTATCCATTAATTAAAACAACAGTTCCTAGTCGTTTGAAAGGCATTGTCTCAGGTGTTCGATCTGCTTTAATTAAATCGAAATCATCGAAATGGTATCGATTGAAAGGATGTGGTGATAATACCGATGGTTTTACAATAAAATCAATTTCAAATTCGAATAAAAAATTAACTATTCGTGGTTGTGCTTTTTCTCATACGACCTATCGAGAATTATTTATGACACATTACATTTCTCAATTATTGTCTCAATATCAAATCGATTGTGCTAATACATCAATCGGTTGGTTTGAATATAAAAGACAAATAGATGATCAAATTCAATCGGATGTACCTGTTATTGAAGATAAACATTTAGATCAATGGTCAAATATAATACGTTGTTGTATTCTAATGGAGACGTTAGGTAATAAACGTTTATCTGATCATCTTTTGTTTGGAATTGAACAATTATTTGAATTGATTATTTGTGATACACAATTACATCCAGTTAATCAATTGAATTTGATTTCATTGTTTTCAGCGGAACGATTAACAAAATCCGAAGAGAATAATGAACAATTGGTGCCATTGTCAACTTGGTTTGCTTCATTAACAAATCAACTTGAACCTATTGATTATAAACAAACCAATTGGCTTGATTTATCTTCTCATTTTTCTACGAAAATACCCTCAGATGTAATTGAAGATCGTTGGAAAACCATGTGGGAAAATCAAATTGAAAATTTAAATAATTATCTTCTTCGACAAGATGATTCTTTATCAAATCTCTTATGTTTACTTTATAAAAGAATTGGTTTCGAATGCGGATCAATTCTTGGTCTTATGCATTATCATCGCATAAGTTGGGGTACTTATACGGATGAATTAGGTGTACATTGTAATGCACATCCGAATAATTTCGTGATTAAATTACCGACATTGACATCATCATTCGTTTTAGCACCTTTAGATTTTGATATGAGTTTTACTGAGAAGACTTATCGAACGAATCAAATGAATAATCAATCATTTGATGAGATCATTCGATTGGAAGTATCTGGATTTGAATTAACTTTAGGTGGTGATTCACAAGCGAGTACGGGTGTTACAAGTTGGATAGATTTAACTGATTATCGATGGTCAAATGTTCGATGGCTTTTGAGAGATATTATGTTAATTGAATTTCAAAAAACATATGATCAAACTATTCAAAATGGCTGTATCAATTCAATGGATTTTATTTCGAATGAACAAAATGATGTGTTGTATTCATTGATTCGTCTTGCTTTGATAAAAACAATGAATGAAACTGGTTAATCGTACAGTTTTTCTTTTCTTTATATTCAGACATTTCTATATAAAATAGATTTTTGTTTTCATAAATGGAGTTTTAGAAAGACATTTTAGCTGGTTGAAAATTTGTTTGAATTA
>ERZ778026.543-NODE-543-length-56355-cov-100.865240_pt1 | contig 56355 bp, 64 predicted proteins | sample MGYA00375756_ERZ778026 | MGnify/ENA primary metagenome ERZ778026 (study PRJEB29350, sample SAMN05389820) | bioreactor metagenome | isolation source: Ammonium sulfate bioreactor | place: South Africa: University of Cape Town | collected 2014-02-18 ... | reverse complement strand
TAAATACAATAAATATGTTGATTTATTTTTCAATTTCAACACTAATCGTACACAAAAAAACATAAGGACGGATATGTTTTTTGATATACTAGATTAGAAACACCATTTCTAAATATTTTTCTATGATAAATCAGTTTTGATAACAACTAAAATCTGTTTATCAGATGGTAAATTCTAGGTCGATGCATTCAATATCCGTTCATTTGCACTGAAATCGTGTTGGCATTGATTTTCAATTCAATATCATGGATATTTGGAGATTGTTCATTCATTCATTTTTATGTATACAGAAGAGCTTGAAATCTACTGCGACTCTCATATTTCATATTGCTGCGAAATTTTTTCTCATTAGAAAATAATTTTCAATTCTCCTTTTACGCGCTGTGCAATAACATAACTAAGCATGACGTTTTTTTTTGCAAAAGACGCATTTAAAAAAAGCTACCATGAAATTCACCGTACAATGAAAAAGGAAGAGAACTGTCAACAAATAATGAAGTATGCTCTGTTTATTCAAGACATGCACATGTACGTTTGCTTTGCTTTTATCAAAAACATTCTTTCTATTTGTCATTGCGTTTTTTACTGCATTTGAATTATCATTGCTTCTAGCCGTTTATACGTTCTATTTGAAAATTTTCATTTCGCTCACATACAATTACATATTTTAAATCATTTTATTTGCTAAGAACCAATCGATGTCAAATCACGGTCGTCAGAAATCTTCGACAAGACCGTTGAATTTTCTCAAACACACGTACAAGTATCATCATTCAAATATTTTCTTAGATACTTTAATTTTTCGTGTTACCTTTCAGTCCTAATAATAACCTAACGGCCAGTTCACAACCAACGGTACGAACGTATAAACCCAAAAGAGGTATCATCAATCATGGTTTTCGTTCTTTTATCACAACCAAGACCACTTTTATTCTTTTCTTTTACTAGATGAAACAGAAAAATTCAAAAAGCTTACCACACTTGAAGAAAAATCACGAGATCTTAAGAGTCGTCACTCATTATGCCAATTTTATTCAGGTTAGTTGTCAGCCTATATCAATTCTAAAATATACTGTAAATGCTAAAGGATGGCATACTTCAAGAACTCTCCCGATATTCAATATCGTATGCGTGATTAATTTTTTTCACGATTTTTTAGAGAAGAGATGGCTTGAACTTCAGTACCACAAACCAAACGGTCGAATTATGAAACCAGCCGAACTTCAGAGCCTACTGCGTGAACCACCAATCTCAATCGACGAACGTATTTTAGATCGAATTCAGGGATCAATAATAGGTATGGCATTAGGTGATGCTCTCGGAGCTCATGTTGAGTTTCAATCTCGACAAAATTTACTGACAAATCCAGTTACAGATCTCGTTGGTGGTGGAACATGGGGCTTACAAAAAGGGCAGGTATTCTTACATTAGTACTTCTTTTCAAACTGTATAATTATAACATGATTTTCGTAGTTCACTGATGATACATCGATGGCACTTTGTCTTGCGAATTCACTGTTAGCTCGAAAAGGTTTCTGCCCATATGACCAATTAGTTCGATATAAATGGTGGTATCAATTAGGATACATGTCATCGACTGGTGAATGTTTTGATATCGGTAATGCCACCAGAGATTCTATAGAGACATTTTGCAGACGACAAGAAAGGCTTATGAAAAAAGAAAATATAGCAGAAGCAGATATTGATTATCTCGACGATCCTCAACTTCTTAAAGATTTTAATGTAAAATGCAGTCAGTCTGGTGTTGCTGGCAATGGTGCCCTTATGCGTCTTGCACCTGTACCACTTTTCTTCTTTCGATACCCAGCTATTGCGGTTGAATATTCGGGAATCAGTGGAGAGATTACTCATGGAGACATAAAAGCATACGATGCCTGTCGTTATTATGGTGCACTCATCGTTGGAGCCTTACGAGGATATTCGAAAAAACAACTTCTTGATAGAAGCTTTTGTTCAAAGAATAAAGACTGGTTTAGTGGAAAACCATTATGTCCAGAAATTCGACAAATTGCAGAGGGATCTTTTAAAGAACCAAGAGGCTACGATGATGGTATTCGAGGTACAGGATATATTGTTGCCGCTCTTGAAGCAGCTTTATGGGCTTTTTGGTCTGATAATGGCACATTCAAACTGGGTGCTCTTTATGCAGTCAATCTCGGTGATGATACTGATACAACAGCAGCGATTTATGGTCAATTAGCTGGAGCTTATTATGGTTATAGACAATTACCGCAAAAGTGGTTAATACATGTTTACGCTCGCGAATTTATGTTGAATCTGAGTAAATGGATAGCATTCGAAGGAGAGAAGTGGAAATCAGAAAAAGATAGATCTTTATCTTCTGATGCTACATCATATCAAGCTACTACTAATGCATCATACAATTCGAATCAATATCAGGGAGACAGTAATCCTACTGGAAGAGCACAAGGAACGAACAAACATAGAGAATCTCAGCAGAGCTATGATGATCGGAGACGCAGTGATTATACAAGTGGTCAGACCCTGGGGTTACAGACTTTACAGCCAATTCCATCAGCGAATTATGCTGGACATAATTCAGGATCAGGTAAGAAAAATAATTTTAAAATGACAATGATTTTGATAATACTCTTTTTTAAAATTATTTTGTATTTATAGCATCTACTGGACAGAACTTGCCACAGTACGAAGGTGTCCATAATCAGTATCCGGCTAGAAATGGAGATATACAAGAGAAATTCAGGATAGCATTTAGGAAACTACTTTCAGAGTGATTATAACTGTGATGACATTGTATTTTGTATTCCAATTGAAAAAAAAACTTGTAATACAGTATGCTATTAAACGGAAAAAAAGCAAATATTTAGTTTATGAAATACTCGGCACTACACGAATTCGTTGGTTTCTATTAAAACAAAGATAAATTCGTCGAATAAGTTGAATAAACTGTGGACACCACCAACTTAAGACCACACTTAATCCTCCATATAAACCCAATAAGGTCGTCACAACATAGAGTGGATTAGCATTATCTATATACGAATAGGAACAGACAATAGGTGCACATTGAATAAAATATCGATCATAGGAAATCTTCGTTGACCAAGTTTCAACGAATAATTTCGCTACTAATTCTTTCACTGTTGTATTAATTCGATAAGATGAATTTTGAAGAGGTTGAGCATAACTTCGATTCATCTAAACAATTCGCATAAATTCAAATATAACAACAACAACGAAAATATTCAATACTCAATTCAATATCATGATTGAGAGAGTGCTGATTCATGAAATTATGCCCTACGATGAATTAGTCATATTTCAACAATCGACAATATTACCGCCAGCAGTTGTTCATCTAAAACCACGTTCGGGCGTTGGTATAAGTACGGTTGGTCCAAACAGAAAATTTCTCAGTAGAGAATAAGACAAAATTTACTCTTTTTCTTTTCATCTTTTTTCTAAAACGGAATAAAACGATATATTCAAGAGTCAATGAGTGTATAATCCCGTCGAATTAATTAAAACATTTTCTATACTTTTATCTGATCAATTGATCATCAAAACCGAACTCACATTGTCTATTTGATAGAAGAGGTTAATATTCTTTTGTCATCATAGTTGTTTCTACCTTGACTTGATAATTGCTTGTCAAAGAGCATCTCCATTTAAATAAGAGAAAGGTGACAAATTTTTATTGATCGACACAGTTCTATAATAAACCTTTGTGTGATTTGTATATACTCAAGGAATCAAATTAATCGACCCAATTTGTCGTCGTTAACGTTCTTTTTTTGTCCCTTTCTTCTCTTCTTTCGAGATATTTTACAGGTATAGATATGTGGAGTGTGTGAAAAACCTTCAACTGTATTTGATAAATGTAACACAATGATTGCACGTTTACAATCACTGTGCTCTTTTTATTTCTTCTTCTTCGAACGAATACAAATTTGCTTCATTCAATCGTAGAAATACAAGTTTCATTTGAATTATGGTCAAAAGGTATGATCAACTATTGACATTATTTTTTGCATAAACTTTTAACATATTCTAACTAATGTCCTTCGTTTTCATAGATGTGCAGACAGATAGCCATGAAATTATTTCACACTATCGTCAGGAAAAAAATACATATATATATACATTAAAAAACATCGCTTCCTTTATTTCACCCCCTTTTTTGTTACTATTTAGGTCGATCAAAAACGAGATACATTTGCCCATTCCAATGCAACACTCCGATGGAAATCATATTCGTACAATAAAATCAAGCAAAGATGAAGAGAAATTTCTCGAAAGTTTCTACAAAACTGTTGCATTTCGAAAGAAAAATCTCAATCACTTACAACACGTCGAACACAATGCTCAAAAACGTCTCTCCGATTCACTATTAATACATCATCAACACATCGCATTGAATCGTCGTCGTTCATACAACAGTCCAAGACTATCGACTATCCATCAACATTCATCATTAAATTCGCAAAAAATCTTCGTTGTTCGTCATGGTGAACGTGTCGATTCGAGATTCGGTGCAAATTGGCTCGATAAAGTCTTCGATCCAATGACCGGCGTCTATCATCGACTCGATATGCATCTACCGAAACAAATGATCAAACGAAAAGATTACAAAGATTTTCTCATCGATCCACCATTGACGGAATTCGGTTTACACGAATGTAAACAACTCGGCGAACAACTCGCCGCTCAAGGTATTCAAATCGATCATATTTACGCATCGCCAGCACTTCGTTGCATTCAAACAGCGGACAAAATTCTCGAAGGACTCAACAAACGTGATAAAATACCGATTCGTATCGAACCGTGTCTCTTCGAGTTTCTCAAATGGTATCCTTTTATCCCGGTGAAATGGCCTTTTCTCGATTATAATGAATTAGCTGAAAATGGTTTTCATATCGATCGATCGTATAAACCATTTTGTCCAATAGAAAGTCTTCGAAAAGATGAAAATGAGCTAATGTTCTATTCTCGAAGTCATTTAACAACAACATCCATTCTTAAAAGTCATCAGAAAACGCAAGGAAACATTCTCATGGTTGGACATGTAAGAGAAAATTACAACGGATCTTGTCATTTTTTACTTTCTTTGTTTTCAGGCAGCAACAATCGAAGTTTCAACTCGACAATTAACCGGTGGTCAACCACGAATTCATGATCTTAAGTTTCTTGTTCTACGCGTTCCGTTTTTGTCATTGCATTGCGTTGAAAAACAAATCGATGGCTCGTGGAAAGCGATTAAACCTCCGACAACGCCGAGCAAAAACGGTGCATTCGAATCGTTTGATTGGAGATTTTTTCGATAGAACATTTGTTGTTTTTTTTCTTGTTTCCTTTCGAAATAAACGTTTGTTTCACCTCTAACATATAAATGACCAGCTATTGAGATTGAGAAAGAGAGAGAGAGAAAATCCTCAAGATTAATCATCGATCGAGAGTCGAACACTCACGCATGAAAATGTCATCGCCTTCGTTTACACGCATACCAATTGCAAATTAGTCATTTAAGCATTCTCTTCGTTTTTGTCTTTGCGTGATTATTCAACAAACATCATGTCAGTGATAAAAAGCGGAATTGCAGGTTTGAAACAATCAATATCGAATATTTTTCTTAAGAAAAAGGTTATTTTTGAATAGCATTTCAAAATGCCAAAGAAAATCTGCCTGATGTATGTTCAAATAAAACTATTCGAGTTTATATTCGTCTTATGTTTTTACGTATCGGTGAAATCGATACATTAAATGAAAAATATCAAGCTCAAGCTTCATTCGAAGCACGATGGCCGGTTAATTTCGAAAAATTATCATTTCAGCTATCATCAGATGATCAACAACAATTACTCAATGGTAAATCGATCTCACTTCTTAACTACGGTCGATCGCATTGGCATCCTCAACTCTACATTGAAAATGCTCTTGGTGATTTAAAAGAACAGATTCGTTATAGTGCAAAGAAGAATAAAGAAGATAACGAAGTATATATTTGTGAACAACATGATATTCGAGGTTTATTCTGGGAGAAATTGGAATTGCATCATTTTCCAGCTGATGTTCAAGATCTTTCGATTTCAATTGGTTCGATATTTTACGATGATAAAGTTCTTCTCATTGCCGATCCGCATCGTCTCAGCGGAATCAATCGAGAGGCGTTTGTTGATCAACAAAAATGGTCATTATACGAACATGTCGATACTCAACAGAGATTTATTAAAGAATATATTTTCTGTACGAACAACGACGAAGAAGAATATGAAGAACAATGTGGAAATAATAGCGAAGATCGAAAACGTTCGATTATAACCGTAACATGTCACGCCGGTCTGATATTTATTTTTGTTTTGTTCTCAAAAATTTTCGAAATGTTTTGTTTTGTTTTTCAGCTCGTCAATCGAATTATTTCTATTGGAATGGTTATTGTTTAATTTTCTTAATTACTCTCGTTTCATTCTGCATCTTTGCTATTCCACCTTAGTAATTACGTATTTTCCATGGATTTCGAATTCATTTCTTTCTTTTTTGCTCAGTTTCACAGCAAATCGCATTCAAACATCATGCACACTCTTGTTAACATCGATAACCTTTCGTTGGACAGTCAATCGCTCACTTGTAAGTCACGCGAATGTTCTTCTCTGGCGGGTGATTTGTTCTATTTGTTCTCTAGCCAACAATATCCTATCTAACCTCAATGGATAAATATGCCATCTTCTGTATATTTATTTTGATAATTCTTTGTATTTGGCATTCAACTCTCGGCGCTTTAATATTTCTGTTTACACCTGATTTTCGTATAACATCTGACATGTGGTTTGCATATATCGATCGATTAATCTTTCAAATAGCTCTTAGTCTCTTCAGTTTACTTCATATTTGTTTCATCATTTGGTTATACCGAATTCCATTACGACATCGTCGACAAATGTCAAAGAAAGATTTTCAATATCGACAATTGCTTAAAAAAACAAGTTCATTTGCTTAAATTATATAAGTGTGTGTGTGTGTAGTTTTTTTTTTATTTTTATTCAAACGAGATTATGGCGAAAGAAGAAAAATTAGAATATGTATTGCATAGAGAAAAAGAGAGAAAAAAAAACGGGGAAAATCTTATTTTATGTTCATTTTTATTCGTAAACAATTGTTTATTCGTCATCTTTGTGTTCTTTAGCTGATTTAAGTTGAACTTGATCACGAAAATTAACTTTATCTTCGTCTTTTTGTTCTTCTTTAAGTGCAAATTTGTTTGTCGATTGTTTCAAATTAGCCATACCAATAAAATTTGGTTCGTCTTCTTTCGGTTTTTTAATTTTGTTTAATCTATTCGAAATAAATTCACATTTAACGAACCACAAAAAAAAACAACAAAGAATTTCTTACTTTTGTTCGGTTTTTGAGACTTTCTTAAGCGATGGTTTAACAAATTTACCTTTAATATCATTAATCTTGATTGTTAATTCGTTGATATCATAATCTTGTTTACGAATTTTAAATTCAAGATCGTAACGATTTTCTTCGGTTGTTTTCAATTGTTGATGAAGTTCTTCGCAGAGTGATTTCAATTGAGCATCACTCATCGAACTAACATTATCGAGTGGTTTCAAACGTTGTTCGATATAGTTTTTTCGTGCTTCTAAACGGCGTTGTTGTTCACCTTTAAGATTTTCAGTAGCCATTTTCATGATCAAAAGCTACAGAAAATAAAGACTTGTCGAATTCAAATCGACAAAGCAAAAAAAGAAAAATACAAACCCGAAGTTTTCGTTTTTTTTCCGGTGTTAAACCAAAACGCTTTTTCTTCTCAGCGGCATCACGAGCTTCTTGTCGTTTACGTTCTCGATCGGCTTTCTTTCGAGCCTTTTTTTCATCTTCCGTAAGTTGTCGATCCTATTCGAAAAACAAAAGTCACAATTTCTTGAGAATTCAATGGTTTACGTCGTCAGCCATATTTAGCTCGTTGTTCTTGTTTGGTTAACTAGAAATCGGTTTATTGCTTTGGTTTCTGTCCTTCGTTTGATCTCGTCAAGAAGCAAAAGCAAGGCAGATACTCGATGATGATGATGTTGGTACCAAACACTTATTCTTTTTTTTTCTTTTCTTCTTTCTCCGTACGGAAATATCAGCCTCAATAAAACAGAAAGAAATCTAAGAAGAAAATTCTCGTCTTGTTCCTAAAATATCTGTTTATACAATTCCACGTCGATATGCATCGCACAAATGAGAGAAAAAGAAAAGAGAAATACGATTCTCATTACATTTCCTTTTTGTCCGAATGTGTATATGCCAGTTATCGACGATACCACAGAGAGAACGAGAACGACCGTTCGTGTTATTGGTCTTGCATGTTTATGCGCATATGTGGATACATATGGATATGGTAATAGACAAGCAAAAAAGAAGAAGAAGAACGGGATATTTTTATATCTTATTATTTTCCTGGTCGTCCTAAACGAGAGAATTATTTTCATGAGAAAGAATAAAAGGAAATGTTTTGTATTGGATCAAGTTTAGAATGAGAATAATAAACTAAAGGGGGATGATTATTGAGAGCGAAAACAAAATCCAAGCACACAACACAACGTATCGAATTTATTGAAATTCTTTTTTTCTTTTTTCTTTTCTATTCGTCATCGTGATGTTGATCGGTTTTAGTTGATTTCAATTGAATTTGATCACGAAAATTGACTTTATCTTCATCTTTATGTTCATCTTTGAGTGCAAATTTAGGCGTTGATGTTTTGAGAACATTACGAAGATTGATTTCTTCTTCTTTGGGTTTTTGTAATTTTTGCAATCTAAAATTCAAATCAATCACTATCATAACCTCGAATTTCTTATACTTGTGACTTGTTTTCGAGACTTTTTTCAATGCTGGTTTAATAAATTTTCCTTTGGCATCATTAACTTTAATTGTTAATTCGTTGATATCATAATCTTGTTTACGTATTTTCATTTCGAAATCATATCGAGCTTCTTCGGTTTGAGCTAATTGTTTATGAAATTGTTTGACTAGTTCGCGAAGTTCATTTTCACTGAGACTTTGTAGATTAGCTGGCAAGGCTTGAACACGTTCTTCGATGTATTTCGTTCGAGCAGCTAGACGTTGTTCAGCAGCATTTTTTAAATTATCTGTCGCCATTTTCATAATCAAAAGCTACAGAAATAAAGACTTGTCGAATTCAAATCGACAAAACAAAAAAGGAAATACAAACCCGAAGCTTTCGTTTTTTCTCAGGTGTTAACGCAAAACGTTTTTTCTTCTCGGCTGCATCACGAGCTTCTTGTCGTTTTCGTTCACGATCGGCTTTCTTTCGAGCCTTTTTTTCATCTTCAGTAAGGTTTCGATCCTAAATACAAAACAAAAAAATCTCGAGAAATCCTAAATCATTCGACAGCAAATCCAGTACATCATCTGCCATGTCTTGTTGCCTTGTTCGTCGATGCCGAATGAATAAGTCAGTGCTCGATTATGCGCGCCCTTTTCTATCTTCTGATTATTAATGAAAAAATTTATTAATTACATATGTATATTATTTATTTATAAGACAAAAAAATAGACTATCTACTAGTCTACAAAACAGAGATGAAGAAGAAGAAGAAGAAGAAAAAAGATCTGGAATGAGAGATTAACAAAAAATTATAGACAAAAGATTATTTCAGGAATTTGTCCATCATCGACATTTGATCCATTATTTTCTCCCGATGCTAGAAGAAGAAATCAATTAATAATTAAAAAAAATCGTTTCTCTGGCTTACCATAAGCAAAATGGAACGTCACTTTCCCATCCAAAGCACAATCATGTGTGATACGACGCAGACCACTTATGCCGTAGAAAGAATCAGGACCCTAGACAGATAGATCGATCGTTAGTTTTTTTTGTCTTTATTTCACCCTCAAGATTTACTTTGAGTTTCGCACTTGCAACATAATATTCTCCTTGTTGAATTTCCAACGGTTCTTGAAATGAAACTCGAAATGTCGATGGCGATCCATCGGCCATGAATGTCGTTTCATTTTCACCCAACAATTTGCCCGAATCGAGATGATGTAACTATAAAAATCAAACAAATACAAACTTCATTTCGATTTACTCGTTTACTTGTATATGAACATTGTATTCGAAAGGTTCTCGAATACTTCCGTATAAACCGTAACCAGCAATTGATAATCTTCGATCGCATTTGAATCGAATTCGATCGAATGCGTCCGAATACGACCAACGATGTTCGACTTCACCCTCACGAAATCGATTGACAATATATTCTTTAAATGTACTTCGTGGTTCATCATCGAATTCGCATAATTTATAAGATTTCGCCGGTAGATTAAAATATAAAAAAATTGAAATCACTTCTTTATCAGTTAAAATGCCCGATTGAGCCGGTCCTTGAGCGAATTCTTCTTGACTCATCAATGGAAATCGAACTAATTTCAACGCTCCACCCAATGTCTGTCGAATTGTTTCCGGTGTCATTGTTTGATTGGTTTTTTTACACTTATTTTTCGCCCACGCAAGACATGTTTGCCACAATTTAATCTCTCGTACGCCGAGAGTATCTCGTTTGAGTATCGCCATGAGTGTTTCTAAATCAATATCCAATAATTCCGGTGTTTGCAATGCGTACATGGCGTTTTTATCGATCACTTCTAAACATTGAGCAGCTAATTGTGCTTCGTCGAAGAGACGAGCTTGACTGAGAAGTATGAGTGCATTTTCAATTGAAATATTCTTCTTCAAAAAATCGACACAAAGTCGTTCGAGACCGAGAATACAGTATTTCTTAGCTCCGTACAAGATCGACATCACAGAATCATGTGTAATGAACAACGATGGATTGTTCGAATCACCATAGAGAAAACGAAGTAGGACACGGAACGATTGACTTTCCATGTCGGGTATGTGAATAATCGATGATGAGGCCGTGGATTCGGAATTTCGTTGAAACATAGCTTCGAATACGCACGAGCCAACGCTGAGAACGAATTTATGTGCAGGAATTAGTTCTTCACTGTCGTTGAATTCGAAATGTACATCGGACATGTATTCATTGAGACAAAGTGCAGATATTCGATCGTTTAAAGACAATTTCGATGCCTGAAAAAAAGAATATGAATCAAAAACCGTTCGTTGCGGTTGTTTTTTTTTCGTTACCTGCCAATTGAAGGGCAAACTAATTTGTTTATTTTGATTATCATCGTTTTCGTGTTCGGTATAGGTCGGATTCGAGGACACGGCATTGGCAGGTGGAGGTAGACTCGATATTTCGTTTAACAACGATGATGATCGACGACTTATCGGATGATTATGATGATCTGGCAATGGAATCGGTGGATGAGGAGAAACGAATGATGAGGATGAATTCGCTTTTGGCATGATCAATGTACAGTTGAGTACTGTACGAAAGATCGATTTACCTGGTCAATAATCATGCATATTATTCATATATCGAGGTCTTACCAACATTAATTCGATTCGATTAGAATTTCAACCAAGCAAATTTTTGATCAGAACTCTTCAATTATCAAAATCGAGAGTAAATTTAACTTTTCATCTTGAGAAAAATATTCAACGAAATCTGAATTTCGAAAAAAAACAAAAATCTGTCGCATATTTATTCGATAGATGGTGTTAAATGTCTCTTTTTGTATAATAAGTATATGAATGAATGAATGAAGACCACCCTGTGATCTTACCTAACTCGATACTCTTTAAATGGCTTCGTACTGTTCAAATAGAACTTCATGAATAATAATCAACACTCAAAAAAAAAGAAAAATTCTAATCAATTTTTTTTTCAAATTAATCTTCAGTTCGTTTGTGTTTATTCAAGAAAATCGTTTGTTTATTTTAAAGATTTGCAAACGAAATGATAATCTTATCCTGTTTAATATAAGAAACAACAACGATGACGTTTTGATAGTTGAAAAGGCTTTTTTGCTTCTTATTTTGAGGAAATAAAACAAAGGTCGACATGCAATCAGACATATTCTGTCCGGTCATTGTTATTGTTATTTGAATATCCAAAGGCAATCTCGGGATTGAGTTCATTGAACGATAGAGAGAGAGAGAGTGTGAGTGAGTGAAAGTGATCGGACGTACAGTGTCAGTTATTGAAATAAAGATTTCTATTTGTATATACAATATCAATCTCATCGATCAAACCTTGAAGTCATTAGTTTATTATGACATTGTGAACGTTAAACTCAATTTTCTGCTTAAATGAATCACCTGGCCATCTGCTCTAATTGCCTCCTGTTGTTTCTTCCTTCTGTTTTTTTTTCTTCTTCTTCTTCTTCTTGTTTCGTTCGACGATGACCGACAAGAAAGAATATGAAAAGAAAGGGAGAGAGAGAGAGAGAGAAAGAAAGAAAGAATACTGGACGACGTCTAACCATCACACAATCACATTCAGCTTCATTTCTTTTTCTCTCATCGGGTTCATTCGTTTTGAAAAAAAAAATTGACAAGTCTATACAGATGCGAGGTAAACGCTCAGGCTAAACATGATGCCGGATACTAACATATAAACGACAGGACACCAAATAGTAATCCTCTTTTGATTGAATAATCAAATTCAGTTTAATCCCGTTCAGTCGATTTTTTGTCTAATCTCGTTTCATATTTTTAGTATGTATTCGATTGTATTAATTAGTTATTTAATCATAACTATTCAAAATACACTTTCGATTGATATTCTTGAACAAGATTTTCAATTACCGATTGAAAAACTTCTTCTCGTCAATCAACATTTGTATTTCGGTACAGTTAATTCACTTCATCGTCTCTCGTCACGTACATTCAATCGAACATCATCGACACTTCATTTTCCTTCGACATATCATTGGAAAATTCTCACTTCAATCAACAACGAACAACTTCTCCTATGTGGAACATTATCTCAAGGCATTTGTCAACTTGTCGATCGCGATTTAAACTTAATTATCAATTCGTCGATACCCGTTGTTGCTAATGATCCACAAAACAGTACAATTGGGTTAATTATTCCTGAGAAAAATCTCGTTTATTTCGGTGTGACATATACAAATGACGGGGCGTATCGATGGCAAATACCGAGCATAGCCGGTCGATCACTAAATTCGACTCGTTTCATGAAAATTCTCTCGGCAAACGACGACGATGGCATCACTCGTGATGATCTCTCGTTACGTTTTATGTCGAGACAACAAACAACATTTATTGTTCAATATATTTATTCGTTTTCCACGAAATATTACATTTATTTTCTCACCAATCAACCGAACGATCTCGGCGAACGAATTTATCTGACGAAACTCGTTCGTTTCTGTCGGCAATCATCGAATTCGATTCTTCGAACCTACACAGAAATCCCGTTGATTTGCTCGAGTTCCGAATGGATTCTTCAAACGGCGGACTTCATTCGAAATGAGAACAACGATGAAATTCTCATCGGACATTTCACTCGAAAAGACGGTTCCCGAGGAACAACAGTTTGCTCTTGGAACGTTAAAAACGATATTGACAAAGCTTTGGAAGAGAACTATCGTCGATGCTATTCGATGGGCATCGGACAACGTGGTTTAGCGTTTATTAAACCGAATGAACCGTGTCGAAAGGATGAAAGTTGGTCGATACCGAACAACGAAGAGAATCTTTGCCCGTTTATTGATAACGATCGTTTGCCGTATCCTGTCGGTGGCATTCAGCCGGTTGTCGGCCGATTGATCTATGAAAATTTAATTGAATCTTCTAGTACATTTCAAACGCATTCAATCGGGTCACTACGCGTGATTTTTCAAGGTTTAACTAATGGGACTTTGAAGTTGGTAAGTGAAGAAATCGCCTGCAGATATGTTGTTTTTCTCTCTCTCGCTCTCCATCTGTTATGTTTTTAATGATAACGAATTGAACAAACAAATACTTGAAAAGAAAAGATAAAAAAAATAATTCTTCATCTCTTTGTTTTCTCAAGGGTTTATTCGATTTTCGAGTGAAAATAAATTGGTTTTATTCGACACAATTGTCGAGTCGACTGCCGATTCTTTCGAATGTTCAATTCGACTCATCGACAGCCACCTATTTCTTCGCATCGGGCTCGAAAGTAACTTTTTCTCTTTGTTTTTATCGAAAAAAGAAAATGAAATTTTTTGTTAAATAGATCTATCGTCTTTCATTCGAAAGCGATTGTTCATCACGTTTGTCATGTGATGAGTGTTTATCATCGTCAGCTAATCCTTTGTGTGGTTGGTGTACAATGAATCAACGGTAAGACATTGATGACAAGTTTCACATGTCAATTTCGATTTGAATATATCAATTAAAACGAGTCGATCTCTATGTTCGTTTTGTGTAGATGTACATTGATAAATAAATGTCTATCGAATTTTTGGCAAAGAGAAAATAATCAATGTACACAAATTGTCAATGTTCATCCAATGAAAGCATCGGTTGATAATAGTCAATGGGTATGTGTGTATCGTGTTGTTTTGACATCTCGTGACTCGTTTTTTCTTTAAGATTAATTTAACTCTTTCGAAATTACCGCAATTAGAACATAATGAAATCTATGCGTGTATATTTAAAGATAAAACAATGTCAATTAATAGTCCAGCGATTAAATACGATCACAATCGTCTTTCGTGTCCAACACCGTCATCGAAAGATCTTTTCATAGAAAATCAGTCTCATTCCAAAGTTCGTTTGTCAGTCATCAAATCGCCATCGAATATAAGCATAGCTATCGTACCGGAATTTACATTTTATAATTGTTCGTTTTATTCGTCGTGTGTTTCGTGTCGAGAAGAGGTCGGCTGTCAATGGTGTTCGCAACGTTGTTCATCAATTTGCACTGAACCCGCAGGTCAATGTGCATCGTTTAGTTTAGTGAATCCGTTGGATATCTATTTGCCATCGGGTGAATCGATGAACATTCGATTGAATTTAAACGGAATCGAACTGTCCGATTCACTGGAATGTCGGTTAAACGAAACAATTCGAGGAAAGATGAATTCGAACTCGATTTGTTCGTTCAATCAAATTCCGTTGATTGAAAACGAGAATAATCAACGGATATGGTTTAGTATTTATGAAAATGACGTTCAAATTGGTCATCGGATTGCGATGGTGATCTATCGTTGTGATCTTTATGAATCATGTGATCAATGTCAAACACGAGGCAAGTGTTCGTGGTGTCAAGGTCGATGTTCAACGACGAAATGTCCGGTCAGTGAACAATGTACGTCATTGCGTATTCGAGATTTTTCACCGAAAATCTTGCCCTTGAATGGAAAGACAATTGTTACGATTGATTTAAATGAAAATTTCAATGAGAAAATCGAAGAAATTCGAATAGGAAATGTTCGTTGTGCGGTTTTAAATTCGTCCGAACGAATTCAATGTCGAACAGAACGAAGTCATCGACCGATGAAAGCACAGATTAGTATTCGATTTTCGAAATCGATTTATATTCTTTCGAAAGAAATGATCGAATATCGGCAAATATCGATTAAATCCGTCGAACCGCTTGTTGCTTATGAACTCCCTGGACAAATCGTTCATTTCAATGGTGAAAATTTACTCATTGGCAATGAACGAAAGATTTTCATTGGAAATTATCAATGTTTACCAATCAAATCCATGTTTGCCAATACATTATCATGCCGTTTACCATCGATTTTACCTGGTTTCTACAATATCTCCTTGCAAATCGATGAACAAACGCTGAATTTCAATGAAAAATTCAAAATCACACCGAATCCAATTGTTCAAGACATCGATCCCACGGTTAGTTTCGCCAGTGGCGGTCGATTAGTGACCGTTCGAGGTTTGTACTTCAAATCTGCACAATCGATCACCGTGAAATTTTCATATAAAAATTGGAATGCACGATTAAAAATCAATCCCAACGAAATTTTCAATCGCGATGGCGATGAAACGATCTCATCGTTCAGTTTTCGAACACCAGCAGTTCCTTCGCCGTCGAACGAATTTCCTTCGCCTCCATTCGACGTTAATTTTTCACTTTATTTCGATAATTCGATTTTATCATTGACGAATCTCATTCAATTTCGTTATATTCCCGATGTTTTACTGAATATTTCATCGATTCCGCCGACTTTACCTTATACAGGCGAAGAACTTAAACTTCAAGTCGAAAATCTAACTGAAGCCGCTTCATTTACCGATATTCAATTGTTTATCGGTTGTACCGAATGCAAACTCAAAACATTCACATCGAAAGGTATCACATGTCAACCACCGACTCAATTAACCTCAAATTCAGCGATTATTCTCAACAATCAACAAGCTCAAGACGATTGTTCAATTTACAATTCATCGATTGGTCCTATCCGATTTCGTATTGGCTATCGCGAGTATTTAATCGGTTATTTATCCTACACACGATCGAATTCATCGAAAAACTCATTACTAACCATGATTTCATTGATATTAGCCAGTTGTTTATTAACAATCGCTTTGCTTACACTTGGCATTTATCTTTTCCTACGTATTCGAAATCATCATTCAAAGGACAAAACACCATCGCCATCGAATCATCCGACAAACGACAAACCATTCTGGTCAACTGATACATCGGCATCGACATGTCCGTATTATCAAGTCTACGAGCAGATTTCCACGTTATCGTCACATGATAATACATTAACACGAGCACCGCTCTTGCCTTGTTCATATTATCAACATGGTAAACGCTCGACTCCACCGATTCTCGAGCAATTGCAAATGAATTTGAACTTTCTCAGTACGATTTCGATCGAAAATGATCAATTGAAAAAACTCGTCTTCGCTCACGATCAAACATCATCGATTCATTCCTATCGGCCATCGATGGAATTGTTCTTCGATTTGTTAAATATGAAACCATTTTCTCAAGCATTTCTCGATCAATTAATTCAAACGAATTCATTCGATCTGCTTCAATCGTACATTTATCTTTTTCGTTATTCGTCCGAAAATCTTCAAGCGTTTTCATTGACACGCGAAATTCTTTTTCTCAAGTTTTTCGTCACACTTTTCCATCAGAGCAAATCGAATTTGATCTTAAAATTTCATTTATTCGATGATTTTCTTCGAATTCTCAACGATTATCTCGATTCATCGCCAACCGATGAAATTCGTCAATGTTCGACACGATCATTCGCTTCATCGACGTTACTTCCAACGAATATTCAATATCAAACATTTCAACTGACGATTGACTACGAAAATTTCTTTCGTTTTCATATTTCAGTTCTCGATTGCGATACAATCGATCAAGTCAAAGAGAAAATCATTCGTTATTTAAATTCTCATGAAAATACCTATCGAATTGTCGATTACGAACAATTGGATTTAATTCTTCCGCCATTAAACATTTGTCTCTGCACAAATCAAGTGCCAATGTTGAAAAATTACCTAATTAATTCAACGATTTACTGTCAAAAGAAGAGTACAATGAAAAAATCCGAAAAGAAAACGTATTTATATCATCTTTGTCGAGAGATGCCATCGATTGATAATGAGAAATTATTCGAAAATAAAAATCATTTGCAACAAATCTTCATTCATTTCTATCAGCAAATTATCAATGGTTTAGATCTTTTTCAATTGTGGGACAACGAACTCAAAGAATCGAATAAACAGATTCGTTTTCAACAATATATTCAAGTTGTGAGCGAATTAATTCGACGATTGAATCGATTGATGTTATGTCGATCGACAAGTCCGATTATTGAATCATGGTTAAATGTTATTGCCGATGGACTTGAATTTATATTCGATACAAACGGAAATTGTTCGCCCGAAATTGAAATGTTGTTTATGAACGAGAAGAAATATTTTGCGTCGTTTGATAAGACAAATTTTCATTTTCATCCAACGAATTTCGTACATCCAACACTTTCATCGTTCGATATTCGTTCGTTGACATTAGCTGATGATTATGCAATTGAATGTCTTTTCAAACTTTATCAATTTTATGAATTGTTTAGTGAACCTATTAATCAACATATCGGAGAAAATCATGTCAGCGTATTACTGCCTGTTCATCATCTCCTTGTACAAATTCGACAATTACTTCAGTCAGATACGACGACACTTATTTGATGTAAACAAACGAATACATGAATGTATTGAAGAGTATTTTTTTTCTTGTGATTTAATCAATTGACAATAAATGTGCTTTTTTTTTCGTTTGCTTGTTTTTCATATGGAGAAAATTTATAAATTGACTTTGTTTATTGAATCAGAGAATGATATCATGCTTTTTTATTCGAAATTTCGTCCGAAACGATAGAGTCATATCGATTTGTTTTTGTTATTATTGCTATTTTGCGATGTTTATTTTCACCCAGGTATGGATAAATATTGTGACTGTATCTGTAACGAGTCATTTCCCACCACGTGATCTTTAATAAATCGTATGAATAGTTTGTTTGTTTATAAGTACCTTAACGTAATTATCAATTAGCATGAGAGTCATGCGATTTTATTTTGATAAAACGAATAAGATTTACGTCATTTATTTGGTAGAGCAGTTCGAGATTTATGAATAATCGTACGATTCATCTGCGATATGCTTCAATGGATTTGTACTTTTTTAATTTTTGAAAGGTTAATGACTAATATTGGAGATTATGGAGGATGCACGATGGTCGTATAAATACTGAGAGCTACCGTGACGAGCCTTCATAATTTTCTTTTCATTAGAATATTTTATACTTAGTAAAAAAGACACAGTAAAATGCACGGACATCATCATCATCATCATCATGGTAAGAGTCGAATGATTTGAAATCTGTTGAAAAACTACAATGATCTGTATTTAGGAGGAGGATTTGGTGGCTATGGTGGAGGTTTTGGTGGTCCAGGAGGCTTCGGTGGAGGCTTCGGCGGTCCAGGAGGATTTGGTGGAGGTTTCGGTGGTCCAGGAGGATTCGGTGGACCAGGAGGCTTCGGCGGTCCAGGAGGATTCGGTGGTGGTTTCGGTGGTCCCGGAGGATTTGGTGGTGGCGGCTATGGTTCACCATACGGATATGGCTTTTAAAAAACACAATATAATGTAATTTTTCTTATTCGTTGATTTTCGATCAGCACGAAAATAAATTTGAAAAAGTAATCTTGAGCAAAATCATCATTTTTTTACGTTCTGTGCACTTTGCATAACACAATAACGTCATCATAGTTCGATTATTATACGTATCTAGATTTTTTATCCGTATAGTACAATCTATTGTACATATTCCTGACATTTTAACATAACAGTAATCGAAAGTAAACTAAATACTCAGTTCAGTTTCAAAAATATCACAAAACTAGAATATCTATAAGCGTACAATAGAAAGAGTACAATTACTTGAATATGTTTTGAAGATTATCAAATATGTACTCTTCTGACGAATCTGTTTCCATTAAAATCATAAACATTTTCTACTTGCTTTTTTCCATTCTGCTCGTAGCATATTTTTGAGTGACAAACAAAACATTGAGTGCACAAGCGAAATACAATGCTGTTTTTGTTCGATTAGATCCATCAGCTGTTATATGTACAAAAATCGAAGCTTTGCTGAAATCTAATCGAATGATTGCTAGGTGCTGGAGCCTATTTCGTTGATGATCCTCGAAAATCTCATAACTATACTTCTAAAGCCGGGCAATATGTTATGTTTTTATAATACAGTAATACTAGGAAATCAACATCGTGCTAGTGAACCTGAAGAACTCATTGCTGCACCAAAAGATTATCATTTCGTCATAGGTCAATTCGATGGCTATTTAGAATATATTGTTCTTTTTTTTTTTAATAAACAAGAATTTATTTCGATTTAATTATAAATATATAATCTAATAAACAAAAAATATATATGTATGTCTGTGTAGAGTTACAGTATCACGCAAGGTTTTCATTCTTGAGGTCATCGATAGGTTTTTGAAAGTCAATTTCGAACGATTTCTGATTTCCCGTATTCGTAAATGATAAAAACCAACTTGTCTGAAAATCAGATTTCTTCCATTGAGGATGAAATTGAATCGTCAAATAAATCATAAACACACCCCTACAAATAAACAATCAATCGGTTTTCTATATGAAAAACAAAACTTACCATCCGATTCTAGTCAAAGTAAAAGGTGACTGATCAAGAACGATCTGCGCTGGTGTAAATGTCGGATGTAAATTGACTGTTATCTGTTGAATAAATTCTTTGATATCATCTTTATCATCTCGATCGAATTTGATAAATAGCGTCCATTCATGTCGTCGATGATCATAATCACATGAGAGTAACTGATGTGTATTGCCGACAATTAAACGTTTTTTAATCATTTGTTTTCGTTCATTATCTGTTTCGATTCGTCGTTGATCGTATTCGTTTTCATATTGTTCACGAAATAGATTATGTAGAATCGCATTGACTTTCAATCGACTCGATGAATGACGAAGATAATTCAAATCATCACGACAAATTGGACATTGCAGGATTTTATCTGATCTTAGAATGAAACGTTCCATACAGAGTAAACAAAACGTATGTCCACACAGAATCGATGTCGGTTCATAGAGAAGTTTTAAACAAAATGGACAATCACGATAGTTATTCAATGTATTTGTTATCATCTGAAAAATAAAAGCAAAAACAAATGCCATTTGTTTTTTTAAATTGATGATTAGATTCTCGATTACACCGGATTGATTGACAGACAAAACGAAAAGAAAGAAAATAAATAAATAAAAATGAAAACATCTTCACCGAATAGATAGACAGACAGAAAAATAAAATGTCAAGTTTTTTTAATAATGTGCATAGATCGAGATTGAGATGACAGACGTATAGGACTGATCTCGCGAATTGGCGGACTTGCTGAAGGATTCAATCGATTCTCATATTCGTACGGCCAACACGGACGAGAAACATACTTTGAAATGAAAGATAGATAAAAATCAGGTTTCTTTTTTCGAGATTTTTTTTTGTGTTTTACTGGCCGTTCTTGACGCGTTTTCCGCGATGATTGACCAACACACAATGATAAATGATTGGTCGTATTACCCATTTTGATTCTATACAACATATTTACAAAAATTTCATCTGAAAAAGACAAAAGATCCAAGAGAATATATTCAAAAAACACAAAAGAATCACAGATCAAGCAGAAAAAAAAATTGGAAATTATTAATTCATTTGCCACTAAAATGCAAAGAAAACAAGTTGTTATTTCTATCGAATGCATTGATAATGACTCACGCGAAGTCCATCGTCGTTAGCATTTGATAATTTGCCTTGTTGTTGTTCGATTCGTTCACGTTCCGATTGACGTTGTTTTAATTTACGATATTCATCTTCATCGACACCTCGGCTTTCATTTTGAACTTGCCGACGACTAGCAGCTTGAGCAGCAGCTTGTCGACGAGTTTCCTTGACAATAAATTATCATGTTTTGCATTTTAAAATCGAAACATCTTTCGAAATTACTGTATCAGGTGTGACGATGTTGTTCGACTGAGCATTTTGCTCGGCATTTGAACCACGAAAACAATCGAAAAATGCGCCCATTTATGATTCCGAACGAGATTCTTTGACGTTTCTGTTTTTTTTTTGTTTATTATCAGATCGTATTATAAATCTATCAGCACATACTTCTTGTTTCTTCTCCTTCGTTTTCTCTTCTCAAGCGAATAGATCAATAAATTCGACCTATCCGAAGAAACTGTCAGTTTTTCAAATGACAAGCTCTGACATCTGCAGGAAAACTGGAATTGAGTGAGAGTAGGCGAAAAAAATTATTCTCTACCGAGTAAATAAAAAACACACGCACACTGTTAACGAAAAAAACAAATTCTATAGAACAACAGTATTTTGAAAAATAAATGCAGACGGATAATTACGAACGATTTTGTGTGGCGGCATGTCGTGGCGATATTGAAACTGTGAGAAGACTTGCGCCTCGGATTCCAATACGAGATCTAAATCGAAGAGGACCTGATGGTCGAGTGTTGCTGAATGATGTTTTGAGAAATCATCGTCGAGATATTGCTCAAGTTCTTCTGGATGCAGGAGCTTCGTGCCGAACGGAAGATGAAAATGGTCAAACAGCTTTTGATATTGCAAAAGAAAATGGTTATGAAAATATTTTTGTTCGTATTGAAGAAGAAAGATTACAACATTATTTTGATCAATCAGTGGCAAATACAAATGAACAATCGAAAAAGAAATCGAAATGGAAACGTTCGAAACGAACAGCAAATTATGTATTTGGGAAAGAAAAAGCTCGAGCTTATTCTCGGGCTATTCATCGAGGATGTGTCCGAGATCGAGGCGTTCGAGCAACAGTCGACAAAATCGAACGTGCAAATTTCGTTCCCGCTGAAGCCGATGATCAATCGAAAGAAGGCAAATTACTACGATATTATCTCGATGAAGCACGAGACAAGAATGATGCAACATTTTTAATCAAAGCTTATACATTGAATAGTTTATTCTACGAAGAAGTCACAGCTTATATGACAAAAGGTGGAACGAGAAAAGTCTATTATAAATTGTGTCATAAATGGACTGGTTATTTTTCGGGTTCAATTATGAAAAACCCTGAGTTAAGACGATTTCGATTTTCAGGAACGACCTATCGTGGTATGATTATTAAGCGAGATAATTTGGAATATTATCAACCAGGTGCTTATATAACAAATACTTTGTTTCAATCGACATCACAAAAATTGTCAGTTGCTATCGAATTTACTCAACGACGAGAACCAAATGATGACGAAGTGTTGGTTGTTATTCGATATAATATTCGAAATCCTGAATCGGCTTTGAGTATCAGAGATCTTTCGGAATATCCATTCGAAGAAGAAGTTCTAATGTTACCTGGTGTTTTATTCATCGTCGATATTGTTCATACAGATACACAACCGTGGCAAATATCTGTACATGAAGTTCGATGGGATGATACGTAATTACAATTTTTTCTCTCTTTTTTTTTATTCGAAAAAAAACTGATAAAAACAAAACGTCATATATAATCAATTATTATGTGCTTTTTTTGAATGTTTGTTTTTAAATAATCAATTGTCTATTTGGTAAATGAACCAATCCAACCGAGAACTTCATCGTACCAAATCAACGAATTGAAGACATTGAGTGTCCAATGATTTTCATTGGGCAAATAGAGTAAACGACTTTGAATACCTCGTCGTTGAAGAGCTGTAAATGCACCGATACCTTGTGTATCCGGAACACGATAGTCTCGACCACCATGAATAATCAACATTGGTTGACTCCAATTAGCAACATGAGTCACTGGATTGTACAATTCAAATGCTTCGGGATGTTCGTAAGGCGTAACACCACCGGCATCATGTTCACTAAACCATAATTCTTCAGTTGAATAGGCCATTCCACGCATATCAAATAAACCATCATGACAAACAAGAGTTTGAAAACGTCTACTCATTTCCGGATGTCCGGCTATCCAATTGATCATAAATCCACCATAACTAGCACCTAAAGCAGCAGCACGACTTGGATCAATATACGGATAACTTTTTAATATCGCCGTTAAACCGAGTTGAAGATCTTGATATGGTAATGTGCCGTAATTGCCTGTAATACTATCGGTAAATTTTTGTCCATACGAGTCCGAACCATGAAAATTAATGGCAACAACAGCATAGCCAGCAGCTGCAAACACTTCGTAATTCCATCGGAAACTCCATGCATTATACCAGCTACTTTGCGGACCACCGTGAATGAGAAATGCAAGTGGCGCTCGTTTTTCTGTGCCATTAGCAGGTGCGATATACCAGCCCCAAACGTCATCGCCTCGTGCACCTTTAAAACTGAACAACTGAACATCTTTACTGATTCGAACTTTGTCCATAAGAGCTTGATTATGATTAGTAAGTGGTTCGAATGAGGATGCTGATGAGTATAAATAGATATTTGTTGGTTGAGTAATGTTATCGTAGGCACAAGCGAAAATATCGTTGTTTGTTGGATGAATATTGACATCATGAGCTGCACCAACGTTAATTAAACGTACAGGTTCCGATGATGGTGAAGTTATATCAGAGAATTTATAAATAACATTTTGAGCTTTTTCACCAACTTCAAGATAAAGTGATTTGCCATCTTGTGCCCATGTTATTGCTTGAACGCTAGCATCCCATTTATCCAAAAGAGTACTTGTCGATACTAAAATACAAAAAAAAACACAAATTTTCTTTCAAGAGGGTAAAATTCGATTTGTACAATTGAAGAGTTTGATTTTGAATTGATCGGATTCGTAGCCTGGCACTGCTTGTGCTCGATAGATGATAACATCTTCATCTACTGGCGAATATCTTGGATCTGTATCTGCAGCTTTGTTTTCCGTTGTGATACAAACAGGTTGCGATTCATGTACAGTTAAATCAACAGTAAAAATATCTAAATTCGTCGACCAAGCGACTGCACTTGTTTCGTCATGTTGTCGTGTAAATGCAAATCGATTTCCACTGGCACTAAACGACCATTCTGTTCGTCCGTCGCCGAACGGTCGTGTTGGCGAATCACTATCGACACCGAAGAGAACATCTCGTGGTTTCGATGTGAAATTAAAAATGCCCTTTTCATCTTGTTTGATCGAAACAACAAACGGATGATGTCGTGGACCGAGCATATATTCGTCCCAATGGCGAATAAATAATTTATCAAATTTGTAAACTAAACTGCCACTTGCTTTGTCAGCAGCTTGTTTTTCTGCTGTTTGTTCGATGGTTAAATTGGCGTAGACTTGACAACTGAACGCAAGTCGTGTGCCTTGTTTATTGACGAGAAGATTGTCGATATCGAGTGAAAAATTTGTTAGTTGAATTGGCTCGAGAAAATTAGCCATCATAGCTAAATCATCGGGAAGATTGATTTGAAATAATTGATTGAGACCGTTCGAAGCACGATTTGAAAGGAAAAGAACGGCTTTATCATTGACCCAATAGAATTGTTGATCGTTAACACCCCAAATCGGTTGTGTTAATTGTACGACTTTTTTTGTTCGAAGATCAAGCCAATGAAGTGTCGTTGTCGATCCTTTGAGATCAGGCATATGATATTGTTTTCGAAGATAGATTACACTTTCGCCATTCGTTGGATGTAATCGAGGTGATGACAAACGATCCAAACGTAAATTATCCAATTGAGTAAAATCATGTGTGTCATTCATTGCATTGTAAAGATCGCTGTTTGGACTGTAATCACTACTATTCCATGGTAAACGATTGACTGTTGTTGGTTCATCGGAACAATTGACTTTTTGGATAATTACAATCGTAGCTGGAATGAAGACGAGCATAGCACCGATGAAAAAGAATAGACTCGACCAAAGACAGACATGCTAAGAGAACGAAAATAGACACAATTTGTAATCGAATTGAAATACTCAAAACAAACTTTATTTTCTTTGGGTTTCAATGAAAGATCGCGTTTTTCTTCGGTCAGAAACTGACGATCACTATTCAGAGACATTTCTTTGTCGTAAATAAGAATAATCAAAACACCAGTTAGCACAATGTATACGTGTTTTATTTATATCGAACTATTAGATAAGAAAAATAAATAAAACTAAACGTGTGAAGAACGAGAAAAAAGAAACGATAGTAGAGTCTTTTTCTTGTTTGTTATGAATCAGCTGTATACGAGTGCATTCGTTTGTTCGTGTTGAAATAGTTTTTATCAAACTCTTCGAACAAAAGCAAAGAGAGAAAGAGAGAAACAATGGCCTTCTTTTTTGTAGATAAGCTTTGAGAAAAGAGAATTCATCAAACGACCTTAAATGTCTTTCGTTTTTTTTTATTATTTTTAAATAATCAATTCGAAATCTTTTTTCGATTGAACGATTTCACGAAGTTTTGTTTCAGCAAGATCGGTTAAATTACATTCATCAACATCAAGTTTTTGTAATGATTGATTTAATTTTAACATATCAACAAGAGCATTCACTGTCGAATCACTTATCGACTTATTCGAAGCCAAACTAAGTAATTCTAATGACCAATTATGTCGAGCTAACATACCAGCTAATAATTCTAAACCTCGATTAGTAATATGATTCTTTTGTAACCATAAATGTGTCAATGTTCGATTGGTTTTTAACATTTGTGCGAGATGTTGTGCGCCATCATCAGTTATTTCATTGAAACCGAGATTTAATTTTTTCAATGTCGAATTATTAATCGATAGTTCGAATGCTAGAGCTCGTACACCTTTGTCATTGATTCGATTATTGTAAAGATTTAATTCTGTTAATGTTGAATTGTTATCCAATGCATTGGCAAGAAGTATAACTCCTTCGAATGTAATTTCATTATTTGTTAAATCGAGTCTTGTACATTGTTTAGAAACAATGGCTTGTTCGATTATGATTGGAATGTCATGATCGACAATTTGTTCTTGAGCTAGATTCATAGATGAAGAAGATTCATTTTCAGAAATCAATTTTTCCAATCTCGAATTCCAATAGATCATTGTTGGATCGACTGAAAAACGTTTTTCTGTTGACATTCTCTGTATCATTGGTACAGATTTTCGTGTTGATTGCGAATTGTGATGTTCGATTAAATTGATTTCTTTGGAAATATGAACTGGTTCGAGTAGAGTAAATGGTGGTGGTATTTCTTTTAAATAAATTCGATGAAGACCATGAACGTCTGTTTGACATGAAACCACACTGAAACGTGTTGCCGGAAGAATAACAACTTCATCTTCATTTTGAAAATATGTATGTTTACTAATATTCTTTGCTGATGAACATTCAATAACAAACATTGTTCGTTCGCCAAGTTTGCCCATGAATTGCATCGATTCGAGAACATCGATCGATGCCGTACACGAACTGAAACCCCACCAGATAAATGTTTTGCCTTGTGGATACTCGTGACTTAGATCGAGTTTAACTCCTCGATAGATTGGTTGATTGATTTCATGCACAGGTAAATGTGCGAGCGCAGTGAAAATAAGTTTGAGATAAAGACACCAGGGATTTAATTTTTGACGATCTTTTGAACGTAAGACACGATTTAATACGCGCGAGAGACATTGATCTTCGGGCTCCCATTCGAGTGAATAAAGACAAATCGATGCAGATTCATCGAGACTAAGACCGTCGGCAGGTGGATCTGAACTGTTTTGTTTAGCCATGAAAACATACGTTTGAATGTCAGGTAAAAACACTGTTAATGGTATCATAGATTCTTCTAATGAAACCAATGGTAGATTTTCATAACCTTTGATCGGTAATAGTAAACATCGAAGTTCTTGAAGAATATCCGAAAAACGTTGATTCATTTTCGTATGATTCGTCATGTTTTGTTCTTCTTTTTTTTTGCTATTCAAATAAAGAAATCTGAAAATCAAACAAGAAATTTTTCTATCATTTATATTTGACGAAATTCAATTAATATTCTATTCTTTTTCTTGTTTGTTTATGTACATTTTCATGTTTTCTTCATACTCAATACCAAATATATTATTGAATAAATGTCCGTAAAGAATAGTATTCTCTATTGATTCACTACTCCAATTGACTTCATTGATTCATAAATATAAACAAATAACAATCGAAACGTAGGAACGAACGTACCTATAGATTGTTTTATCTCGAATAAAATTTCACATTTTTTAATAAGATTTCTAAAATACAAATGCCTTATTTTTGTTCTCTTCTCTTTAAAATAGAAATCATAATATAAAAACGGAAAATAAAATTGCTTTTTAATTATTGTTATGATTTATTCATTCAAATTATTGCCACGCATCGACGATGACAAATGCGTAATAAACTAGTTTCTATTTAGAACTCAAATTATCTTTTTGAATTTTTTTATTAATCATAAAAAAGGAAAAAAATTAAATGCTTTCCGCGTTCATTCATTCAATCAATCATATTAACATGATCTGGTGGTGCTCGATTGACTTTAATATTTATTTTCTCATCGAATCGTGCTCCATCAGTTGACATTTGAATATTCATTTCGGAAGCTTCGACTTGTTGGATGAATGTTGTTGCAATACCGAGGTTATCGAGTGCAAGCCAAACAATTGGCTTAGGACATCGAATAATCGGATGCATATATGCATTTTCCATCAAATCTTCATCAATTTCAACCGTAGTAGCTGCTGGTTGACTTGCATCATAAGTGCGTACAGCTGAATTTAGAATTTTTGTGACGAATTTTTCACCTGGCAAGACTTTTGAATTCGGTTTACCCATGTTAGCATATTCTTCAGCATCAATTGATAAATAATTTGTAAGCGAATCAAAACTTGATCTCATCGTATAGTGAACGGCAACAGTTATACCAATTAGCACGCACATGAATGCGCCTTCGACAGGTGAAATTTGTTGTTTTTGTTCGTTTTGTGCTAAGAAGAAAAGTCCTGCAAGCATAATTTCCATTAAATAAACACCGGTAAATGAATGATATACAGCTGTTGGAAACGTTAAACCAATGTTTGAACTTGGTACAGTGACATAGAATAAAGAATACGTATAAACAATATAATAAACGCCAAATGCTAATCCCGATATCAAAAGTATGAGAGGTGCAATTATTGAATAAACAAGAGAAATAACGATAAAATTTGTAAATAGAGGAAATATGACACCCCAACTAAGAATAGTTAGTGCTGAACGTCGTTGCCATTTCTTTCGAGGTGTATTATCCAAAATTGTTCGTAAAAGATAAAAAACAATGAATGTACTAATTTGTATTAGAACACCAGCGGCTGCACTTAAACCTTGTAGTGCAAGGTAACTGAGAAAGAAATTACTCGCTTTTGGAATACTTCGTGCAAGTATATCGGCAATACTTGTTGGATTGTCAATAATATTTTGAATAATCGTTGGTACACTGCTTGAAATCGTCACAAAGAGAAATACATGAATAACTTGAAAAACAAAATATGATGTTTGAACATATCGATCGACTAGATCGGTTGTTGGCACACCGGATTTTTCGGCTAATAATCGTAAAACAAACGGAAGTAACGCCATGAGAACAGCTAAGAATACCGTCGGTAGAAGACCGGTTAATAAACCATCGATAAGAGAAGAAAAACCGAAAATCTTTTCAAGAAATGGTATTTGTTGTTTAAGACTGTTTATATTTGAAAGAGCACCGACAAATGAAACAGGAATTGCCCAAAAGACAATCAGAGCTACTATGGCTGCTAATGCAATTAATTGTCTGACTTTTATTTCGAAATATTTTAAATTTAAATTCGACCAAATAATATTCGAAGGTTTAATATCGATGTAACGAGGAGTCATAGTCAAAGGAACTAAACCTGAAACACTTTGAACAGCGATATGAGCGGCTATTTGTTTATTAAATTGAATAAATGCACTATTCATAAATTGATATTGATCAAGATTTGCTTTCGCTTGTTCAATTTCTGTGTTCAATTGCGAGATATGTTCGGTACAATAATCGATTGCATCGACTTTTTTTCCTAAACACAACGAGGATAGAACAGGAATAGATCCAATTTTGATTGTTGGTCGATTTTTTGGTCCGACGGAATCGATAGCAATTGTAGTCGTAGAAGTACTACGCTCTTCATTATTTGTAAGATGTGATGATTCGTTGTTACCTTGTTTTCGACGTTTGGCAGCAGCTTTCAAATCATTTTTGATTTGTTTATTAAGAGCTGTTTCAAATGTTTCGACTAATTTTCGACGTTCATCGACTTTATCGTGAAGTTCTCGAAAGTTTCGATTGAGCCAAATTTGTTTGACACCACCGGGCAATTGATTAAAGATTCGAAAGAGAACATCACGTGATAGATATGCTTCAGGTATTTCAGTAATTAGAATTGTTGTTGCACTTGGATGAGATTGATAGGCTGGATTTTGAAGATAGGCTTGTCGTTTTGTTACGAAAATTTTCATTTCAAGATAGAGAAGATAGAGATAGGCACCGATGAAAACATAAGCTAAGATCAATGGAGCTATGTAACGAGATGATTGTCGTGGTGAAATATTGCCGAATGTTAACAGATCAAGACCTTGGATATTTAAGTCTTCACCTTTACCGTCGACAACATAAATTGGAATCAATATAATTCCAATTAAAATAAATGAACTCAGAAAGAAAAACGCATGAATATATAGATATCGAGCGAAGAAATAAGCATCGAGACCCGACGTTCGAATAAGATCTTCTTGTGGCATTTTTAATAATGCAGGCAACCAACCGAGATAACCTCTTGGCAAAGGTTCGACACGTTTGTCTTCATCGCCAATGTATGTTTTAGGTTCATAGATACGTTTGAATTTCGTTCGAATTACAATAAATACAAGAATTTCAACGGCAGCTATAATTGCCGAAGTTGTAAGTGTTGTGAAAAACTGTGCAAGAGTAGCTCCTTGCAGCGATTCACTAGCACTCGTTGTATTCGTCGACATTATTTATTAAAACGCAAAAAATACTTTTTTTCTCTCGTGATAATCATCGCGTATTTACTCAAGATAACAGTCAAGTATAATTAAAACAACGAATGAGTACATGCAAATACTGAGAAAGAGAAATTATTGATAATAAACTAAATTGAAATGTATAACAATAGATATGCGGCATCTATTGTTTTTCGTTTCGAAATAATAAAATAACCACCTAACTTCGTTTTATAACCAAGGCATCGAAACGCGAAAATGGCTGCTGTCATTATTGTTTTATTGCACGTGTCTACAGTCACTTATGTGAAGTGTTGTATTGTTAATGAAGACTTGAAAAAAACATTTTATTGTTTATTTTATTTTATTTTATTTTGATTTTTCGTTTTTTGGAATAAAATGACTACTGAGACATTATTGCCTGTCGATATTGAAACTCGAAAAATAAATGATGATGAAGAAGAAGAAGAAGAACAAAATGAAAATACGATGAATAATACCGTATCGATTGCAGTTGGCAGAGATACAACATCGAAATTAAGCCGAAAACAACAAGGAGAAAATACGATCGTTGGAGATAAATGTGTAATTTAGATTGATTTGAGATCGAAAGATAGGATATGATTGTTCGTATTTTAAATTTAGACTTATATTGGAGATATTTATGATGGAAAGAAACATGGAAATGGTGTTCTATCTTGGACAGACGGAAGAATATATACAGGAGCATTTTATGCTGATCAACGACATGGTTTTGGCACATTTCAAACGCCGGATGTCTCAGAATTTCAAGTAGAAACTTTTCTTTGTCTTGGATTAATCTGTTTTCTTTTTCTCAGGGTCTCTATCGACAAGACGAACGATTTGGTCCTGGAGTTTTAACTTATAAATCCATCGAAGGTGTTGATGTTGGCTTTTGGCTTGGTGAATATCTCGTTCGTCTTCTCTATCCTCATCCAACACTCAACATGGACATAGAAATAACTGATAGAAAATCATCAAGTGATTCTTCATTTACTATCCCATCATGGTATTCGCCACAAGAACTACTTTCCAGTGTGATTGATCTCGATTTTCTTTTGAAAAAGAAACCATCGACTCTATTTTGTAAAAATATCGACAATAATCAATCGTCTCTTCAACATTATCTCGTCGATCATTCGAATCGAGTTCAAGACGCAATGTATGAACAACGAGCACAACTCGATGCGTATCTATTTAGTATTAATAATGAACAAACATCGAAAGAAAAAATTTTACATGAACACGCAGCTGATCTATTGACACCAAATGAAACCTACGAACAACGACAATTGTATTATTATATTAATAAATTTTGGCCATTGAAACAACGAGCAACATTTCCCATTGAAGACATTCTCTCAAGTAAAAGCAAATTCAACAGAATGGACGAACAATTGAATTCTTTTTTTGTTTGATTTTAGATGCTCGTTCAGCGTTTCCTAATCCAGGTTTATTAGAAACAATTTCATTGGATCTGTTCGAGTTCGCATTCAATGGCGAATCGAAAAGTGTTCGTGATATTCTCATGCAACGTCAAATCTACGTTGATATTTGTGATTCTCGTGGTTTAACACCTTTACATTTCGCCACCTATAACGTACATATAACAATTGTGAATCTTCTTCTCGATTTCGGTGCCAATGTTAATCAACTAACCGATGATGGATTGACACCATTGACAATTGCATTTCTATTGTATTACGGAAATAATCCTCAAGAAACAAGTAATCTGGCTTTGGAACATCGAGATCCGATGTTGATTCTTGGCAAAGCTACGCCAATCGCTGAACGACGACGATCGAGTACGAAAGAGAAAGTTTTGCAACAGAGTCGAACGACATTTAATACACCGAGAAATCTACTCAGTCAAACGAGTATCATTATTGACGAAGATAAAATGGAAATGTCGGTTGATTCTTTGAAAATCAATGAAGAAGAAAAGAAAAGTAAATTCGACAATAAATGAATGAGTGAATATGTTCGATCTCTACTGTAGATTTGTATGGTTATCAATTGACAGATCATCTTCGCGAACGTATTCAAGATGAACAATTTCGACAATCTGTTTGCAATTTGATTAAGTAGATTTTGAAAAAACAAAAACTCTCGAATCATTCTTTGAATTAGATTACTTCTTCGTCGTGGTGCTGATCCTTCGATCAGCGATTGGCCATTGCCAATTCTCGCACTCGCTATTCGAGCAGGTGATCTAACCATGGTCGAATTATTATTAAAGAAAAAAGCTCAAGTTAACTGTCGATTAAATGCCGATCGACATTCTTCCGTAACTCCTTTGCATATTGCTTGCGGTTGTCTAGCACCAACTGCCATTGAGATCGTTCGTCGTTTACTTGAATATGGTGCCAATGTGAATGCAGAAACTTTACCAGGAGGTAGAGAATATATTTCACTTGGCGATTCAGCGATCTTAGAAACGAAGAAAATCGTGAGTTGAGAGAACATTTTTCAAAGTTAAATTCTATTTGAATATTAAATTCAGCGTGAATACGAACAACATGGTCGTACACCATTGCATATTGCTAGTGCACGTGAACCATCATCTGATTCGTTTGATATTGTTCGGCTTCTTCTCGAACATAATGCTAATCCAAATATTGTTTGTAATGGACAAACACCGCTTTCATTAGCGTTTGTAAATGGAAATGAACAATTAGTTGATCTTTTTCTTCAACATGAACAGACTGATCCTTCAGTTCCACTTGGAATTGGAAATGGAAATGTCCTATGTTTAGTTTTATCAACTTTGTATGAACCACGATGGAATTATGCTAAACGAATTCAATTAGTAAATTATTTTTCAAAATAGAGTGATGATAAATATGCTTGTGTTTCGCTTTCAGATCGAACGTTTAATTGCAAAAAATCCTCAAGTTCTTTATCCTATTCGATATGGAGTTAAAAATCAACTCGGTTCAGCTGTTGATTATGCATATTATTCATACTTTGCAGTAAATCTCAAAGTTTTCTCATTCAAAACTATCATAGACTACAAAAAATTTGTTAGGATACTCGATTATCCCAATCGCCGTATCATTCATTATTACCTGCCGATCGAATTATTCTCAAACAACGAAAAGAACTTTTGACTTATATCGGCAATCGATTTCGAGAAGAAGTTATCAAATACGATGATTTCCTACGTTTGCCAACACCACTGCCTGGTAACTTTTGTCAAGATTTTTCTTCCTCATTTCTTCTTTTTCTCCAGATGATCCGACACCAGCTCCAAGCAGTCTCGCACTTTTCAATCGAACTGTATCTCGTGCTCGATCACTAATGACAGATAAAAGCGGTGGTGATACAGCTCTCCTCCGGTAAGACAAGAAAAACTAAAGAAGGAATTTATTTTAACTTCGAAATAGTGATGGATTTCATTATTGCGCGACATGCGGTCGAAGTAATGGCGTTCGACTTGCATTTTGCAAACGTTGTCAACGCGTTTGTTTCTGCTCGAAAGCATGTAAAGTCACTGGCTGGAATAATTTCCATAAAACTGAATGTCAACTAATGACCAAAGAACGGCCAAGTAAATACATTACAATTCGAATCTATTGAAATTTACGTACTTTTTCGTTTTCTTCAGCTACGACAACGAAAACAACTTCGACTAAACTTAAGGTTTGTATAGATTTCAAGTTTTCATTCGGTAAACTCGATTGTATAGTTACCGAGTATTCGACCGAGTACTCATCAAACTGAAGGAACACAATTTCAAAGTATCGGAACCAGTGGAACACGTTTAGAGGTTTCTATGCTCACTATACGAGTGTGTTGTCTGTTGCACGAGATTTCAATCACATCAATCGCTCTCTTGAGAAGAAAATTTTCATCGAATTTTTATTTTTTGTCTTTCAGAATTTTACTGCACTCGAAGGTGCTTTATTTAAAGAAAGTATCTTGGAAGTGAAAACACCAGTAGCAGAAACGCACAGTCGTCTACCGACACTTTCTGTCGCGAAATTAATCCGACAAAGACGTTTGAAGAAAATTGGACGAGAGGGCGGTGCCGGAAATTTACCTCCAACGTTACCAGCTAATCTCTCATGGAATCCATTATATAATGCTCCTGAAAACTATAGCTTTAATTGAGTCCACGCAGGTATATAATGCCTGATATTGCACCGGTATTCGATTTTCGTTTTTGTTTTTCTCTTGAATGACATAATAAATAGTTATGAATTTCACATAAATAAGACAAAGATTTTGCTTTTCTGTCTCTATGTATGAAAAGGAAAGAACACTTGAATAAACAAGATTTTCTACATGAACGAAAGAAATTATATTATCGATGAGTAATCAAACGTAAATAAGACAATTAGTTTCAGTTGAAATCAATTTATTTCGTTAAATAGAATATTTAGACTCTCACAATGTATACACTCATATTATCTGTACTCTTTCGATGAAAACATTCATCGATTAATGCTATTGAAAGTTCTGCTAGAGTATGTGTCGATGCTCGATGAACAATAAATAGAGCAACTTCTTCGTTTGTCATCACATCCCAAATACCATCACAAGCAAGAATAACAAATGAAGCTAATGAATTTCTCGGATAATTGATTATATCCGCCAATGGTGGAACGATATGTTTATCTATGGAAAAATCGCCAAGCGCACGTGTCATAGCAAGATGATTTTCGACACGAAGAACATCGCCAATACTAGATTTTGAGATTCTTCCGCCAGCTTCATGAATACGTTCTTGTTCTTGTGGATTATCCGGTTTATGATCTATGTTTAATTTGCTTTTTTTTTTAAAGAATAATCAGCTTTTGTATTTCATTTACCTTCTGTATGTGCTAAGACTGTTCCATCATTAGAAATAATAATCGCACGTGAATCACCAATATTGATTAAATAAATCATTTCCGGTCCGATTAAACAAGTTATCTAAATAATCAAATCATTTTTTCTCTTTCTTTATAATTTATTAAGAAGAATAAAAAAAAAGTCGAAATCTTACACAAACACAACCGCTATCATCTTTGACAATATTTCGAAGATCTTGATCTAATTTATAATAACTTTGTTTGATTGCACAATGTAATTGATCGAGATCAACCTGCGATGAACAAATAGGCACGCCTGCTTTAATTACATTATTCTCCGGCTCAGCAGGTATACGGTTCAGTTCACGAAGTAAATGACTGTCTAATCGGTCGGCTGAATTTCTCGCTGCGCAGATACCTTGTATTTTTGCAAAGACAAACAATTTTTTTTTCTTAAAAGACAAAAAACATCTCTGTTTTTGACAAATACCATTATGTCCGTCGAAAATGGCAAAGAACGACCAAGATTTCCATGAATGTTTATCTAATGGAATGAGATGTTTGTGTCTATCTTCCATTGATGAACGCCATCCTTGCATGGCAGCAAAGCCGAATGTTGACCCGTGATCCATATGTTTGTCTAAATGTGGTTTCGTTGAAAAGAATTTTGAAAGATCGTCTTGAGCATCTTTTGGATGCGATGGTCGACGACGTTGAAATATATTTCGAGTTCGTTGACCATCACGATTGCGACCAAACAGAGCGTCAATACCTGCGTGTAACATCACTTCTTGTTTTGCCTTTCAACACTTCATCATTCCGTCTTTTTTCTCTCTTTTTTCTCTATGATATTTATTGACAATATTTTTAAAGAAGAAATCTTTTCTCTTTCCTTTTCTCCTCATATTTCATATGCTATATTGTCACGTTTTCTTTCGCCGTCGTCTTGTTCTTCTTCTTCAGTGATAAATTCATAGCTCAAAGAGACTTATGCTTGCAGATTGTAGCACAAATAAGAGAAGAAGAAGAAAAAGAAAGAAAACCTTCTTCTCTATTTACGGTTAAATTCATTTTGTTTTTCCCCTCGTTTCTTCTTTGTTGTTTGATTAAATTAATATAAAAAAAAAGAGCGAGCTGAAAATCAAACTCTCGCTAGTCGTATGATCATTCTTGTGAACAAAACACGCAATAATACTTTTGAGAGGAAACTAAATCCAGACAAGACAAAAAAAGACTATATGATATTTATGTCAGTTCATATACGTTTTTTATTCTAATTATATTTTTATATATAGACGTTTGCAGATAAAATATGTTCTATTTTTTACTTCAATCTTGTGTTTCATAGAAAAATAATCCCGATTTATTATTTGAATGTATTCATTGAAAGTGAGATTATATCTTTTGAACTCCGATGACAATGTAACAAGATACTTCTCATTTTGGTAATGTTTCTACTTGAACTAGGCAACCATAATTAAAACAGAAAAAAAGATGTTTGACTTTTTTCCTAAATAGTATCATTTAGTATTATGATGAAGACAAAAGAAACAAATCTTATGAATCAATATGAAAAATTAATATAAAAAAAACAATTGAAATTGCACTCGATTGATAATTACTGATGTCTATCACAGAAGTTATTTATCTATAACATGACGTCTATGTGTCCAAAAGAGTAAAGCACTTGCTAGAATTGTTATGACAGCTGTTGGAATAACGAAAGCAGGATAAGGAAAAGTGCCAGTTCGTAAACATTTATATCCTGAACGTCCTGGTTTACACAAACATGACACATGATTCGGTCCGTTTGGAGCACATACAGAGGATTTTGCTGGACATAAATTTTCCTTGTTCAAGCAAAGATTTCTTTGATGTTCACAAAGAGTACCATTTTCAACGTCCGTGATATTTTCCCAAGCGTCATATTCACCAGGACATGACATATTAACGGGCAAATACAAATAATATAGATTCGTTAAATTCAATAAATCATCTGGTTGTAATTCAAGATCCGGATTCAACCGAAGATCGATTGCAATCACACTATATTCAAAATTTCCAAAATTAAAACTTGGAATGCGAGTTAAATTTGCATCTGATAAATCAATAGCTGAAAATGTCTTATTGGCAGCGATCAAACAACAACTACGTATTGGTTCTCCATGCGTTATTGTACAAAAATCGCGGATAAATTCGCTAGTCATGTCTGATTTATAAGCACAAGGACTTGTTTGTTTTAGTTGTGATTGTACATTTAGAATTGCACAAAAGAAAATCAATAAAATTGAATATTTCAACAACATCTGAAATCAAAAAAAAAATGTACACATTAATAAATACGTTAAAGAAGAAGAAGAAGAAGAAAAAACATTCTTATTTGCTTTTCTTTTTAAACAATAAATGCTGAAGAAAAAGAAGAAGAAAACACATGTATTTTTTGGTTTGATTTTTTGTTTACATCAGTGCACAACAATAACAAAAAAAAGAAAGAGAAAGTGTGTTTTGATTATCTCTGCTCGACCAGTAAAGAGGTAGAAAATGAAGAACAAAAATATAGATTAGATTAGGATAAGAAAATCTGCATTTTTCATTTTTTTTTCTCGTTTGATTTTGTGTACATTGGTTTAAATACAACGTTTTTTAAAAAAAATACGAATGAATGAACTTTGGTAAGATTTTGTTTTTATTAAAGATCATCGTTTATGAGTAACATATCTTTTTCGGCGTCTTTCTTTGTCAATGATTTTGGAATTAATTTATTGGGGAAATTTTGTAAAATACTCGAATGATTGTGAGTCGAATTTTCGATAGGTAAGGTCGCTGGTTCATCACTTGGAATCGTTGATTGAATCGTCGGCGAATTGATTGACGGACGATCTTCAATACCCTAGAAAAACACACAAAGCACAATGACAATTTCAAAACAAAACAAAAAAAAACTATCTAAAGCATTAGTGAGACAAAGAAGTACGCCTAACACCGACAAAGCCTAGATATAATACCCGAGGTAGCTGAATTATCACAGACGGCAATTCTGTGTCCAGCTGAGTCGCCTTATGGATGGATTGATAGACAGATATTTATCAAAAAAAACTGAAATTTAATCTTACATGTGCATTGTATTGTGTATAATCTCGATATTGTGGATGAAAATTATGAATAGCATCTGAACAAATAGAAGATATTTCATTTGTTTTTCAACAACGAAATCGCTAACCATGCATAATATCTTTAGGATTCATTGTTTCTTTAAGATTATTTGATATTGTTTGCATTGTTACAATTCGTCCACCGGGTTGTGTTTGACCGGAATTGGATGTTATTGATGGAAGATAACTTTCACGAATAATATAAGGCTCATGAGGAAAAGCAAAACGTAAAGCTATTGCAGCCAAACACATTTCAATACAAATAAAAAAATTCTGCCAACCGGCAGCAACCGTGCCGACACTTAAATTTGTTTTGCCTTGAAATGCTTGAATAATTCCTAATTCTTCGAAAACAGCGAGAAGAACTCCTAGAGAAACCAATATTTTCTTTTGTCAATCGTCAATGTTTTCGAAATTTACCTTGCCAAAATGTAAGAAAAATAACTGATTTCACAGTTAAAAACTTCAAAATTGGCTCATATTTAGCTAGAATATGTTTGGTGGCTGCATAGAATAAGAAAAGTCCGTAAAGTGCAACAGATATCGAAACATTATAAATCAATGTTAAGTAGAGATAACCGCCGGTTACAGAAAAGTCTCCATCTTTATATTTGCCGAATGCTTTCAAAACAATTGTCACCAACGACATTAAAGGTTTCACTAAACAAAATTGAAGGGTTGCCTAAAGGAAATTAGATTCGATCGCGTTGATTTAGAAACTAAATAAACAACTCGTACTTGTTTACAAAATCGTAGAAAACTGATTGTATATTCTTGATTCGATAGACAACATGTACATGTCCACCAGCTTCGTCTAAACAACGAAAATGATTCAATTCGAGGGATTTATTTTCTTTTGTCATTTCATACTGAATGTATCTTCCACGAATTTCAGCCATAATTGCACCTTCTCCACCCAAATATTCATAGCAAAGTGAAAGAAAACTATAGATGACAAAAGCTAAACGTACAAACAAAAGTGAATGAATCTTTTTTTCGTTTTGAGAAAACAAACCTTCATAACAATCTCGAACAGCATGAAAATAAACATAATACGAATCATTAGTAAATAAAATTAAACTAAGCCAAGACAAAAACGAGTAAATCGGCACAATGAAAAGTAAACGGATGATCCATTTTTGTTCCGATGGAACATTATAATGACGTAAATGTGAATAGATCTACGAAGAGAACGAAAAAAAACCGTTTCGAAGGGCAAAGTCGGAATATGTGTGTGTGTTTTACATGGAAACCAGTTATGAGAATAGCGGCCCATGTAAATGCGCCTGCGATTGTTTGACATGTGACTGTATGCAAAAACAAATGTTCATCCGAAACAATCGTTGCTGTCGAATTGACTTTTTGGTTTAATTGAGAAGTTGTACCAGCAAATGTTTGTGTTGCTGCTGCTGTTGTTGTTGAGAGATCAGTTGAAAAATCAAACGACATCGTACTTTTATCTGCAAAGCAAAAGGTAAGACAAACTGATTCATATGTGTATGCGTGTGTTTTTTTTTTCGAAGGAGGGACATTCGCTAAATTGAATATGACAAATGATGTCACTATACAAAAAGAAGCAAGCAAAGTTGTTCCTCTTGCTTTTCGCCATTTGCATGCTCATGACCTCTATGATGATGTTGAGTCGAAAACAAAAATAAATATCTATTCATTGATTTCAATCGAAAAACAATCAAACAAAAAATTAATTTCAATTAAAATTTTTATTAAAAAAATAATTTCTTCTCTAAAAGTTTGCAAATCACCATGGTGATGTTGGTGTACAAAAAACCACACTTTCAAAGACAATTAATCAAACTGTAAAATAATGCCGGTTGACAAACAAGTAATTAATTCCAAAAACAACAAGTGAAACATAAGTGACATTTGAATTGTTTAGAATGCAAATGAACAATCAACAGCGAGTAGTTTTCTCCAACAAATGTTCGAAAGTCGAATGAAAAATGAAATCGATGAAAATGATCTCTTCATTTTGTTGAATCAATCCGAATTATCTCGATCATTCGATCGACATTCGAAATTTACTATTGATCATTGTAAATTACTGATAGCTGCGATTACACATGTAAAAAGATTTTTTAGAGAAAAAAAACCGATTCATTATTTGATTTCAGTCGAAAACAACGTTGTCATTGAACGAATTTACTTCGGTTATTAATCTTCTTTATACATGGAGAAATTTCTTTCGTCGTCATGATCTCGATCGAAACGGTATCATCGAACCGTATGCTCTTGTTAATATTCTCAATTCGCTACGTATGTCCATCGAAAACTCGAGATTTTTATCGAGATTCTTCTCTTTAAGGTTTTAATTTATCACCATCGACACTTGAAATCATTGTCAAACGATATTCAACGTCTGCCGATGGTCAATCACCACCGAAGATCTCATTTGAACATTACGTTCAACTATGTGCTCGATTGACAATGCTCAATGGTAAATCGAATTAAAGATTGTTCAAACAAAAAAAGAACAAATGAATTCGTTTTTGTTTTAGATTTAATGCAGCAAAAAACAACAAATGAATCATCGAGAGATATTTGTTCGTTTTCAATTGATGAGGTAACAATCGTAAGAAGAAATTGTATAGATTTCTATTTTCATTTGATTTAGTTTATGCAACTGGCACTTAGTCTATGATAACGAGACATTTATGCGCGCGTGTGTGTTTGTTTTTCTTCCGAATCATTTATATATTATTCATAATAAATTACAACCGACATAAAAAAAAGAGAAAATTAAATTTTTTATTCATTTCAAAATAAATATTATTATCAAAAGTTTTCTGTTTCTAAAAATCATTGATATTATTAACCATTTTTCGCTGAATTGGCAACGACAACTGGAACGATAATAACGACTAAGAGAATAATAACACAACTGATTGACAATAGAATGTAGAGTGTTGCTTTTGCCGAACACATTCCAGTTTTTTGTTCACTAAAACAGATTTATAAATTAATGAAATTAATCATTTGAAAAGATCGTCTTACTCTCCAACAGCTTTGACTCCATTTCGGAACCATTTGCTTACATCGTTATCAATCGATTTTCCCTGTGCATCGAAAGAAAATTGATTTTGACACAAACGAAAAACAAAAATGCTTTTCTTACAAATGAATCTTTGTATCCTGGTGGAGGAGCTCTTATTGGCGTATCCATTGCGTCGAAATAATTCTCGTTGCTTTGTGAATTAGATTTGAAAATAAAGTAAACATTATTCTCGACAATCGATTTTTTCTCTCTCTTGCATTCTGCTTCGTCGTTTTTTTAATATTCTTCAACGCCTGCATTTAACAGTTTATGTTTTTCTATTTACTTTTGATGTTCGATTAAAATGTTTGATGGATGAGAAAATATTGACACAACTTATTCATCGAACAAACAAAACATTCATGCTCAGTATTCGAATACGATGACCAAAATAGCAACTGTGATTTATTCAAAGTTTACCGAGTTCGATTAATTATATTGATTTGTCATGTTTGTTTACGTACAAAACTCGGAAGTTGTACATGTATAAAAAGGTGACTGCTATACATACGAAATACATTTACCTGACCAAATAATTACATAGCTCTGTGATAGTTAATTGAAAAGATGGATTTTAAACGAAGTCTGTATGCAATTGTGTTCATGGCTGTTTTGATCGATATGAACAGTGCAGGAGTTATTGTTTCAGACAAGGTCAATGCTTTAACTAAACAACTTATTCAAGAAGCGAAGGAATTTGGTTTTAAAATTGATGAATCTCAAATTGAAATCGTTTATTCGAAAGAAGAAGGCAATGCTGGTGTCATTGTTGGTGCTCCATTATCGAAAACGATTGATACAACTAGTAAGCAAATTGAAAATGGTGAAGTCTATGTTGGCGTTCAATGTGTTTCAACAGAAAAAATAAATGGCTGCTTTAAAGTAAGATTAGCAGGTGCTGATAAACGTGGAATTAAGCTCGATTTAATCAATAATGATGGAACAGTTCTTGCTTCAAAAACAGTCTCATCACCAAATGAACTAGGTAAAAGAGCAGTAGCACCATCAAGAGATTTAACTGCAACAAACGAACAATTACCATCTCAAGCACAGGATAGATATGTATGGTGCGTTTGGATTAATGGATATTTTATTGGTTGCTACGATAAAGTTATTATAATTTTTAATAAAGTTACTCTCATATTTAATAAGTAGACTGTATCTCGTACACAATAACATAGTTTTAATCAAGCATTTTTATTTTCTTTAAATAAATCGAAGTAGTTTCATTCACGGCAACTTTTTAATGTTTACGAGAAAGAGAATAAACGAAAATTACGAAATAACAACAGTCACTGACACACTATGACACAGATGAAGATAATAATAATTACGAACTGAGGTTTGTGTATTCTAGAATTTCGAAAGATAAAGATGATTTCAAGGTTTTGATTTAAATTTATCGTAAAATTCTTGCGAAATTAGTTTCGTACATGAAACTATTTAATGTCACGAGAATGCTTTCGAAAAAGAAACTAGTTTTTTGCCTGAAACATCATGGCATTAAATAAATATCCAAAAGCCGCTGTCGGTACTGAAACACGTGGTAAAACAGCTGCAAATCGACTTCGTCGTGTAGATAATTTTGTCACCATGTATTGTCGAGATTTAATTCTCGATGACGAACATCTATTCATTGATCTCGGTTTCGGATTTACTCCAATAACAACATTAGAAAGTGCTCGATGTTTTCGAAAATATAATCCACAACTGCGTGTACTCGGTACCGAATTAGACAATAAACGTGCACGAGAAGCTCAACAATTTGCAGATGATCTCACAAGTTTTCGTCAGGGAGGTTTTAATATTCCATTACAAACAAATGAACAAACTGGTCAGAAAGAAACTGTCAATCTTATACGTGCTTTCAATGTTTTGAGACAATATGATCTCGAATCTGAGTGTCGACAATCTCATATTCTCATGGGAAGTTATCTCAATGTTAATGGTATTCTTATTGAAGGAACATCGGATGTTTTCGGACGTATTTGGGTAGCAAATATCATTCGAAAACAGCTTGATCATTCCCTTGCAATCGAAGCTTTAGTATTCAGTACGAATTTTCATAGTGAATTTAATATTGTTCAATTTCAACAAATTCTACCAAAAAATTTCATCCATCGAATGACAGGATCGAATGAAATGATTTATAATTTCTTTCACGATTGGAAACAAAGCTATCAATATATATCAACATCACAAACAAACATAAAAATCAAGCAATTGTTTTCTATGACAGCTAAATATCTAGTCGAAGAATATGGTTATAATCTCATAACGAGAAAAAAATATTTAAAACATGGCTTTTTAATATGGATACTCAAACCTAACAGTAAAGGTGTCGATAGTCAACAAATAACTTATCCAATGACGAATATAAAACAGAAATAAAAACTCAGGATTATTATGTTTATTGAAAGAAGATTTTTTTAAAAACAAAACGATAGTTATTTTTTAGTTTGAATGAAAAATCTAATGAAAAATAAAGGTCAATTTTGATAATGAAAATAAAAGAGAGAGAGAGAACAAATGCATACCTGTTTGACCCAACGAGTCTATTACTAGCTGTTGGTGTTGACGACCGTCTATCAACTTCATTATCACGAATAGCTGATGGTGATTTCGTAGGACTTGACTGTTGACGATTTTCCGCCAATACCGTGCAGACAACTTGAGAATTAAACATTGCTAGAGCAGTGTGTAAACTGGGATCGCCTTGTTGCTTGGACGACATTCTTATTAATGCGGCTGTTTGAAAACTATTTTAATATAACTTATGAGCATATTGCAAATGAAATAGTAAAAAGAAGAAAAAAATGTAGGAGAGAGATACTTTTCTTCTAACTCATTTTTTGAAAGTATATACTCTATCTTAATGATATGACTCGTGCTCATTTATTATTAGCCCACTTATATACAAATAGAACAAAAAAAATGTCTTGTCAACTTGTTTTTCTTTCTTTTTTTTTTTACAAAAATATAAATAATTCAATTAAACGAAATAGACTATAATAATACACTTTATTTCTTTAGTACAATTTCTACTGTACATTGTGATTTATTAGAAAAAAAAATAGTGCTTGTTTTGAAAACTTCCTAAAATTAGAAATATACGGCATGAATTCAACCGTGAAGTCAGGAAATAAACAAACGGCTATTATAATAATGAATTGAACAAACAATAGAATTCGAATGTTGTCATTTTTATTCAAATTTAAAACGAAGTTGTTTTTTTTTATTATTGTTTCACAGAATCAATTTGAAGTTTGAATGAATATCCCAAAATAGAGAACATGTATGAATAATACATGACATTGAGAAGCAGGAAAAAAAAGAACAGAAATAATCGGTTCGAATATTTCTGATCGACTATGTTTGTTATTTTCTACGAAGGCAATTACGAAGAAAAAAGTTTTTTTTTTTCTTTTCTCTTTTTTTTTCATTCCCCTCTCTCGATCGATCGATATTTTGTTTGTCAGTTACAATTTAATGTTCGCGAACAATTCAGCATGGAAATTGAAATGTATAATAATCACTTTTCTTTTCGACGATTCTATTCAGTTGAAAGAGCTTTCGATCTGCGATCGGTAGATGCAAGTATTTACTTTAAACTGAAAATTAAAAAGAAAGAAACTTACAGAACAAGTAAAATTATGATATACACAAAAAAAACTGAAGTTATTTATTCACAGAATGCAAGTAAAATATTGAAATGTTTTCAAAGGAAAAGACAAATAATTAATTGTTTAATTCAAGTTTCAATCAAAATTGACACAAATGCAATTTAGTCATACGTTTATGAACGAGAAATTTTCATCGAACGTTGACATTTTTACATTTACTTTGTTTATTTACCGGAAAAGAAAAGAAGTTAAACGACCATTTTGAACTTTTTTTCTATTTTTCAGATGTCAAATAATCAACTCTATCAATTAATTATTTTTGTTTGTTTGTCTATTTATTCGTCGTTAAGTTTAATCAACGAAACAAATGTAAACAAAGCTGTTGCTAAACCCTCTCCCAAAGGTACAAAACTACATAAACAACAAAAAAAACGAGCACTAATTTATTTTCTTTGTAGTTTGTGGTGACGTTCGAATAACTCTATTCGAAGTACGTCGAGGTCTTGACTTTCAAGCGTTGGCCGCATGCGAAATTATTCTCGGTTCAGTAACGTATGCACCCATGCATTCACTTACCGACACAAATTTGAATGCAACACCTGTACATTTTCCATATCTACGCGAAGTTTACGGTCATATTCTGTTGGGTTACTCATCAGCACATTCATTTCACTCGATGTTTCCACGTTTAGCTATACTTCATGGTCGAGAATTGTATCATGGTTATTCATTGATTATAATGGATAATTTTCTATTGGATGATCTCGGTTTTATTTCATTGATAAGTATTCGTCGAGGCAATGTTATGGTTGCTCGAAATGCTCAATTATGTTATGCTGAATCGTTACATTGGAACGAAATCTTCGAAGATAAAAACAGTCAAATTATTTCTCGACAAAATCGAGAGAATTGCGCATTTTGTCCGACATGTCCGTCGGCGTGTTGGTCGCCGAGTCAATGTCAAAAACATTGTTCAACACATTGCAAAGGTAATTGTTATTCGGAAACAATCTGTTGCCCTGAGCAATGTGTTGGCGGATGTTATTACAACAATAATATTCACAATCAAACGGCGACTTTAACTTGTAATGCATGTCGAAATATGCGAATCTACGAGACAGGTGAATGTGTTCAGCAATGTCCGCAGACGATGTTAAAAGTAAACAGTGGGACACTCTTCTTCTTAGTTTTTTCTTTCTTTTGATTTCTCAAGGCCGGCAGTTCACTGTGTGTCACTCGAAATGAATGCAAATTGTTTTTCATGGGCACAGGTTTTATCTTAGATGAAATCAATGAATGTGTTTCATCGTGTCCATCGGGATTTCTCCGTGCAACTGGTTCTCGTTGTGTTCGTTGTCTATCTTCGCCGGAGAACAATTATTGTTACGGTGCATGTGCAGAAAAACATATTCGATCGATAGCTGATTTTCAATCGATTAAATATTGTACACGTATTCACACATTGAATATTTACAATATTGAGACAGTTGAATTTCATGGCAATCATTATCTCGAAGCATTCGCAGCATTTTCATCTCTTGAACAGATCGATCATGAATTTACAATTCATAATGTCAAAGTTTTTTCGACATTGAGTATTTTCTCTCGTTTAAAACGTATTGGTATAACATCGAAAGCAACGGTAACCATCGAAGAAAATGAATTTCTAACTGAATTATGGCCGCTCAAACAACCGCCACTGATTGTTCAAGGAAATTTAAATATTGTTCGAAATGCACGTTTATGTTTAAAAGAAATTCAAGATTTTATTAATCATACACGTGAACAAGATAAAGATCTTCAAGTTACATCGAATACTTACAATGAATATGCAAACGGTTATTTAGCTTCATGCGAATCCAATGATTTAACAATAACAGTCGACAAGATCGGTTCACTTTCAGCTCAAATCAATGTTGCCGTTCCCAAACAAATCTTCTTTCGTTCAACAATTAAAACTGAATCTCTTCGTCGATCATTTCTTTCTGTTTACTACAAATCAACTAAAACCAAAAACGAAACTCATTTCGATAGTACACAAGCCCATAAATGGCAACGTCTCGTCGAACAAGTCAATCATGATCTCGCTTCGTACGGTACCGAATACACAATGACTGTTAAACTACCTTCGTTAATCGGTGATCAATGGTACGCTGTTTATGTTTCGATTACATCGAATGTCAATACAATTGGCTTATTTTCACCGATAAATTATTTTCGAACATTACAACGACAACCTGAATCAGTTGTTAATCTCTACGGACAAGCATCTGTCGATTCGAGTATTCGATTGATGTGGCAACCACCGATGAAACCCAATGGACCAATAGTTACCTATTTAGTTTATTACGCATTAATTGAAGATCGATTGCCCGTACAAAATACGAAACTACTTTGTTTGATGAAAAGTAATCGAAAGGAAAAATTTGTACTTTTGAAACAAAAATGTTCTCGTTGTTGTAGATTTAGATCATTGGCGAACAACTGGTGAAAGTCTATCAGTAAATGAATATAATCCCGATCCAAAGAAGCAATGTGATCACATTTCGAATCGAAATAATGATGGAACACAGAAAAAAGATGTCGATCAAGTTATCATCGATTTATCGATTCTCGAACAACAACTTATCAATTCCGTTGGTCAACGAAAAAATCCATTGGTAATTCAACAAGAATTAAAAGAAACGATTATTCTTGATCTTGATAAACTATTCGAAAATCAGAATTCATCAGAAAACGATCAAGCCGATTCTCAAGAACAAACTGTTGTCGAACATAAACCATACATCAATCAATACAATCAATCAGTTTCGAATACGAACATTCAAATAACAGGTTTAAAACGTGCACAATTATATATGTTTCAAGTCTATGCTTGTCATGATATCAATCAAAGTTCGCTATCGGATGCATGTAGTGCAAGTGGAATCATTACAACGATTCGAACGAAACCTGGACATCGTAAGTTGAGTTGTTTGTCCGAATGAAATGAAAGATTTGTTTGTTTTTAGCATCGAAAGATGTTGTTCGACGAGTGAAAATCATTGAATTGAAAGAAATAGGAAAAGTCTCGGACTCGAAATCATTAGAATATCAAATTTCTTGGTTGAAACCAATTGAACCCAATGGTTTGATTTATTTCTATTTGATTTCTATCGAACAAAATGCCAATCATGGACCGAAACAAGAATTTTGTGTTGGCAATGATACTCGTTCGATTAATGTGACACTTTTACCACGAACACACTATCGATTGCGAATCATAACCTATACAATAGCAAGATTGAATAATGAATATAATGATCTCGAAGAAATTCAAGATGGTTCATTGATGAGTAATCGAACGGATCTATTTTATTTTCATATTTTTACTACAAAAGATTTGCCAAGTGATTTAATCCGACAGAATCGAGCTATTGCTTTGATTTTCATCATTGGTTCGATTGTTGTTCTACTGATTGTTGTTTTTGGTGCTATTTGTTACTATTATACATACGGACGGCAAGTAACGAAAGTGTCCATATCGAAGAATCCGAATTATGGTTTGTTTGTTTGTTTGATATAAAGAAATTTTGTGATTAAATTTCTGAATGTAGAATTGTATACACCTGATCAATGGGAAATCGATAAAGATTCGGTGACAGTCGAGCGTTTTATTGGTCAAGGACATTTCGGACAAGTTTATCAAGGTGTTTTGAAATTGCATGATGGCACATTCAAACCTTGTGCTGTCAAAACTCGAACAACACATCCAACGGATCTGTTACAAGAAGCATCGATTATGAAGTTTGAAAAATCAATTCTTTTCTTTTCTATTACAATTTTACTTTAGACAATTTCAATGTCATCATGTCATTCAATTGTACGGCATATGTTCACGTATTCGACCTCCGTATGTCGTCATGGAATTGATGGAACACGGAGATCTGAAAAGTTATCTCTATCGACATCGACAAAGTGATCAAAATGTAAGTTCGTTTTTGTTGTCAATTGAAAGACAAGATTTGCAATTAGATCGATGGACCGAGTTTATCCGAATCGGCAATGATTCAATTAGCGTTAGATGTAGCCGATGGAATGTATTATTTGTCAGATCAAAAATTTGTTCATCGAGATTTAGCAGCACGAAATTGTTTAGTCAATGGAGATCATACTTGTAAAGTCGGTGATTTCGGTTTAGCTCGTGATATTTACGAAACGGATTATTACCGACGTGGAGGTCGAAGTTTTCTGCCCATACGTTGGATGGCACCTGAAAGTTTACGTGATGGCCGTTTTGATACTGTGTCAGATGTTTGGTCATTCGGCGTTCTTCTCTGGGAAATAGTTACTCTTGCTGAACAACCTTATCAAGGTTATGCTAATGAAGAAGTTGTACATTATGTGAGATATGGAAATATAACATTGGAATGTCCGATGAATTGTCCTGAGATATTGTAAATTCAAATTAGAATTTAATTGTATAAAAATGTTTATGTTTTAGACATAAATTAATGCGTGATTGTTGGACATATTCGCCAACAGATCGAATACAATTTCGAGCGATTGTGAAAGAATTACTTTCGTATCAAAATGAAGATTTTCGTTTACATGCCTATTATCATACGCAACCGAATATTGAATCGACACCGAATACAAATGAAACTGTACATCATCATCATGATGAAGAAGATCTTCTATTAGCTGAGGATGACAATGAGAGTGTTCACATGTAAAATATGTTGGTTTGTTTGTTTTTTTTTATTAATATAAACTGAAATCTTTCTTGACTTGGTCGACTCGTACCCAATCGACAATCATTTTCTGTGGCCAAACAGTTGTATTATCAGGTGAACCAGGCCACGATCCACCAATCGCAATATTTAAAATCATATAGAACGGCCATTTGCCAGTCCAAGCATCGATTGGATTAATCGAGCCTGAGACATTCGTTGTATTGTAAACGAAATATGTAAATTCATTGATGCCAATACTGATATTTGTCGGTGTCCATTCTGTCCAATAGACAAGACTATTGTTGCATAATTTCGAACGGTCAGGTGTTTGAAATATTTGGCCGAAAGCAGCACCATGAATTGGACTCATTGTATTTGATGCATTGTTCCAATGTACTGTTCCATGTGCGACTTCATCGCCTGGTTGTTGTCCTTTTTCACCGCCAACCATTTCCAATATATCGATTTCACCAACAGTGGGCCAATAGAGATGATACGTGTCCCAAGCATTGCCTACTAACCACCACGCAGGCCACATTCCTTTGCCATACGGCGTACGAAGTTTAGCAGCGAATTTACCGAAAGTAAACTGTTGTAAATAAACACTGCTCAACATTCCAGATGTGAAGCCTTCTTTTTGTGCGACAATTGTCAATTGATTGTCTTGTACGTAGACATTGTCAGTAGAATTTGTGTAATTTTGTAGGCCGCCATTGATTCTACCTAATTTGTAGACCCAATTTTTTGGATTGGGTGCATAGGCAGGTTGACCATTGACGATTCCAATTGATGGACCGACATTTTCGAATTGATCTTGCCAAATTAATTCATAATTTGGACCTGGATCGTATTTAAATTTCGATGGATCCCATCCTTGTCCCGAGCAAATGTTGCTTGTTGCAATGATGAGAAATAGTGCAAGTATTTGTTGAAACATGAAAAATGATAGCCAAAGATAACATATTGTGCATCGCTCTTTTTATATTTCAAAAAAAAGAAAAACCATGTATTAATCCTTTCATAATTGATTTTGACAAAATATTTACAGTACAAGTCAGCTATTTTTATACTTTTTTCCTTTCTTAACTTGCTCCACTCGTATCCAGTCGACGATCATTTGTTGTGGCCATACTGTAGTATTATCAGGCGTACCGGCCCACCGACCGCCTACAACAACATTAATATTGATATAAAAAGGCCATTTACCAGCCCAAACGTAAATAGGATTGATCAAATCTAGAATATTCGTTGTATTGAATATAACTGTGGGCCAGAATAATTTATACTGATCTCAAGCATTTCCTACCATCCAAAACGCTGGCCACATACCTTAACCATAGAATAAACGAATTTTGATAGCAAATTTACCGAAAGTAAATTGTTCCTTCTTTCATGGCGACAGTTGTCAATTGATTGTCTTGTAAGCTCCTCCCTCATCAATAGATAAATGAATGAGATCACAAAATTGAAAAAATGTCCAAGGAAATTGAAAACAAGCGTAAAGAATTGAAATAGATAATGTTTGTACGATTAATTTACGTTGTTTTTTCCATTGAATTGCTCTTCCTAATGTCCGTTTTTGGAATAAAACACGAATCAACATTCCCAAAGTAGAAATCACAATAATAAATGTTGGAATGATTTGATTCGCAACAACATCATATTGAGCAAATATTGAATTTAAATACATACATGGAATTGCAACACCATTAATTATCGATTGATAATTAAGAAATTCACAGAATGGATAAAATACAAATAGTCCATAATAAATCAAACAATAGAGTGGAAGTATTAGCAATAGTAGATAATGGAAAAGATATCGTCTCATTTTACCAATTAACCATCGATCATGAAAAACAAGAATATGTCTTTCAACAGCCGACCATGCAAATAGGATCAATTGTGCTGTATAAAAATAGCAATCAAATAGGCGTTGGTTGCCAAAGACCATCGAGATGATAATAATGAATAATCGTTGGGATATCAAATAGTTCACAAAGTAGATTGAAAATCAACAAAACAATAATTGTACGACTGTTTAGCGATTGACGTAATCGTTGGCTGAATAAAGAATGAAAGAGAACAAAGCATGCAAATAACAGTGATAAAATATCAGAAATTAGGAAAAGCCAAAATCGAGTTTCATAAGAAATAGCGAACTTTTCTTCAGAATAAGATGATGATCCATCACTTGTTGTTTCATTTACGTCTGTCATATTCAAGAGTTTAAAATGAAAACATTTTTTTTGCTAATAAGCACAGAGACGTTTTTAATGGATATTTAGATTTAATTGTGTTTTCAGCAGCATGATAGAACAGAAACAAATCCTTATATAATATTAATGCTTTATTCTCTGTCATAATAGTTAAATTGAGTTAATTGATCTAATTATACATCGGCATCCTGTGCGTTTTTCAAACAATATTTAGCTAATGATTACTCTTTATTTCATTGAAGGAATGTTCCGAAAATAATCCGAGAAAAATGAACGTCATGATATTCAAATATCTTTTTTTAGTAAAAAAAAAAGAAACTATGGATTATTTTAGATAATTGTATATTTAATGTTTATAGACTGATATTATAAATGGACATTCAAGTGTGATAAAAATCATAGCCTGATTCAGTATTTCTCATGTTCTGATAACTAGTAAAATAGCAGCTATTTCTACGATATCTGATAAGTAACGTCATCATATCTTATGTCGGTATTTTCTTTATCCAATGATTCACCAAGTAAAAGACCAAATAAATGTATGAATCATTGGAAAAAATTGACTTTCGAAACAGTAGATAGATGTTGATAACACGTCATTCGAAGGTATTTAATTCATTTCATTTTTTACTTTTCGTCTGACAAAAACAATGGGTAAACTATTCGAATGGATCAAAAAGCTAGCAGGACAAGAATCAAAAGAAGACAAACCAAATAAATCAATAGTGGAGGAACCACCAAGAGTACGTGAAAAACCAAACGTAACTTGGCAACATATATGGCCAGAGGATGAAGCAAGAATGGCTGTTGAACAATCACCTTTTAATCGATTACCTAATGAACTCATAATTAATGTATTCAAATATCTCGATGTTCCTGATCTGAGTTCAGTTTCATCGGTTTGTCGATTATTTAAAATGAATGCTGATCAAGATGAAATATGGACAACAAAAATTAATCAATGTAAGTTTATTTATTTATTTCTTTTACTATAACTAATTTTTATGATTGAAATAGCATCAGCAGCATTGAATTCAAAATCTTGCAAACAAATGTATATGGATTTATTGTATCGAAGATATCAAAGAGAATGCGCTCTCAAACGGCATAAAGAAATGGAGGAACGTATGAAACTGCATGAAGCAAAGGTTTACTAATGTATAATGTTTTGTTTTTCCTTGCGTTGTTTCAATAAAAATTGTTGAGCAAATAAATTGACATAAAGCTAATGATTAAGTGTTGAGATTGTTGATTATATTGATCCTGACGATGATGAATCTTGCTATTTTCGTCAATTTTTAAGTGCAATCAAATAAAACTATCATGCGAACATTTTATAATTGGATTTGCATTGGTTTGAATCCTTTGTAGAACACAGGATTTCGTCTTCTTCTTCTTTTTTTCTTCCATCCATAGAAGTTATACAGTCGAGCAGTTCAACATTTCGATAGATGAGATTTCAAGTTGATGATATGTTGCATAGAAAACTGAAATGTCTGTCGACATCTACGTTTATTGCATTCTGAAAATCACAGGTAGTGCGATCAATAAATAAAGAAGGAAAAGAAATTTGTAAATAAAATGTCCAAACACTGAAAACAGTAAATTGACAAAATGCAATCGGAGATCGAAACATTTGCGCTTTTATTCATCGATACAGATGAAAATAATTCTTATTTATATCTTGATCTTCGGAAAAAACTATCACATATCATTGATTCTACCTAATTTGTAGACCCAATTTTTTGGATTGGGTGCATAGGCAGGTTGACCATTGACGATTCCAATTGATGGACCGACATTTTCGAATTGATCTTGCCAAATTAATTCATAATTTGGGCCGGAATCGTACTTGAATTTGGATGGATCCCATCCTTGCCCGGTACAAACATTGCTGATAACAATGAGAAATACGCCAATTATTTGTTGAAACATGGGAATAATAACCAAATATGATACTATGCATCGTCTTTTTATATTTCATTAAAGCTTCACAAAACCATCTATGAATCCTCTCATAGTTATTTCTAAAAAAAAAGACTTAAAAACTAATTGACATTGAGATAACAGGACAATTAAGTCAAACAGGTGCGTCAAAACGACAGTCGATCTTTTTTCAGTTTTTTTTAAATATTCATTACAAAATCATATCATGTAAAGTGAATCGTCGATGAATGAATATTATGTGATAGTATGTTTTCTTGTTTATTTCTGAAATACGCGAAAGCCTAAATATAACTTGGTAATTTTATTATAAATAAATCATTTTGTCTGATTGAGTTCATTAGGTTGCAACCTTTCTGGAACGACTGTTCCATTTAATCGTTGAGCACGGAAAATTCTTGTCGTTCTTTTCCATAGTCCTGGCACTGATGCACATAATACAAATGGAAATAAGAAAGTAACATAATAACTAAAAAAATAAGTATACTTCAATGCATTTCTTCCATTATCAACGGATAAATGAATGAGATCACAGAACTGAAAAAGTGTCCAAGGAAATTGAAAACAAGCATAAAGAATTGAAATAGATAATGTTTGTATGATGAGTTTACGTTGTTTCTTCCATTCAATCACTCGTCTCAAACGTCGTTTCTTTAATATAACACGAATCAATAATCCTAAACTAGATATCACAATAATAAATGTCGGAATGATTTGATTTATAATAAGATCATATGGAGCAAATGTTGAATTCAAATAGATACAAGCAACTGGTACACCATTGACCAATAATTGATAGTTTAGATAGTCACAAAATGGATAAAATATAAGCATAGTGTAATAGATCAAATAGCAGAACAGTAATAGAATCAATGGAAAATAATGAAACAAGAAACGTTTAGTTTTACCAGCTAACCATCGATCATGAAAAATAAGAATGTGTCTTTCAACAGTTGACCATGCAAATATAATTATTTGTGTTGTATAAATGTAAGAATCAAAAAAAGACCAGAACTTTGATAGAATGATTGGTGTTGGTTGCCAAAGACCATCAAGTCGATAATAATGAATAATTAATGGAAGATCAGTTAGTTCGTAGATGATATTTAGAACTAATAAAACAATAGTTGTATGATTATTTATCGATTGCCGTAATCGTTGAACGAAAAGGAAATGAAAGAGAACAAAACATGTAAATAGAAATGATAGAATATTAGAAATTAGAAAGAGCCAAAATCGAGTTTGATACGAAATAGCTAAATCCACTTCAGTATAAGATGATTCATCACTTACTGTGTCATTCGTCTCTATCATTGTAAAAAATTAGAAAATTAAAAATGACAAAAAAATTACACTTTTTACAAGGTATTGTTGCGTTAATAATTATTTATCTCTTATTAATTTAGTCATATATAAATTTTCATTTTATTTCTTTGATGAAGCGAATTATAATTTTATGGTTTATGAGAAACACTGTATTCTGACATTTTCTCGAGAAACGTCTGATTCGATACGATGATTCTTATATAAAATAATTGTGAATATGTCTTTAGGAAATTATTTCTCAGAATCAAGTAATTGATGTTCTTATATAATTACAATCTATCGTTTAAGAAAGATATGCACACTCGTGACGAATTGTCCAGTAACTGTAATTTTAATACCTAAAATTTGATTAGCTTTGGATGATGAGTTGAGATCTTGTGTTTGATTTTTAGAGAAAATACTAATCGATATGACAATCGTTCACAAAGTCGATCAATATTAGTAAAAACATCTCTAACTATTCGATAGTGATTTGACCAAATTAAATTTTTTTGTCGACCATCACACAAATATGGACTATTTGGAGGTTCGGTAAATGTTTTATGATAGAAATCATTTCTTTTCCGCATGAATCTGAAATGATCAGGAAATCGTTTTCATCTTTAATTTGTTTCAAATATATTTCCAAATTGTTTTGTATCAGCAAATGTCTGGATTGATTTTGTAACATGTTCCAATATGAACAAAAAAATATTATTAATGTTTATTTTATGCAAAATGATTTCAACAACAACACAAATGTGTTTTTTTGTATTAATGATTTGACAACTCGATTATGATTATGATTTTGACTTTGAAAAGAACATTACCTCTCTTTTTCTTCCATAGCAACCAATCAGATAACCATTGCAGCCGTCAATACACACAATAACCGTCAGAATGTGCATAAGGTCAATGTATATCTATCTTGATATATGAATGACACATAACAAAACAACAATACAATACGATGAAGAGTGTATTTGAATCACTATCAAATGAAATCTTATTAATAATATTTAGTTATTTATTCACATACGATATTTATAGAGCCTTTTATCATATGAACAACATTCGCATGAGACAACTTTTTACTTCTTCACGACGTTCATTAG
>ERZ778026.506-NODE-506-length-58108-cov-103.297056_pt1 | contig 58108 bp, 76 predicted proteins | sample MGYA00375756_ERZ778026 | MGnify/ENA primary metagenome ERZ778026 (study PRJEB29350, sample SAMN05389820) | bioreactor metagenome | isolation source: Ammonium sulfate bioreactor | place: South Africa: University of Cape Town | collected 2014-02-18 ... | reverse complement strand
TATTCGCTCTGGTATTGATTATTGCCAGTATTCAAGGAGGTAAGAGGATTCGTTGGTATGTTGTATCATTTTTCGACGTATTCATTTCGTAGGACCACTCGAAGGTTCAAAACCAATCAGATGTGGTGAAAATGAAGAGTACAACGCATGTGGTTCATCTTGTCCGCGTAGTTGTAGTGATTTGTACTATGCTCAAGAGCCGAAATTTTGTACACTTCAATGTGTGCCTGGCTGTTTCTGTAAGGATGGATACTATCGTTCAAGGAATGGTAAATGTGTTAAACCAGAAAAATGCTGTCAACGCAGAAATGAACATTATACAACATGTGGCACGGCTTGTCCTGCAACATGCGATTTTCAACCTGAAATCTGTATATTAATGTGTGTTCAAGGGTGCTTCTGTAATCCAGGTTTTGTTCGTCGTAATAATCAAACAAATAGCCCGTGCATAAGGCCAAAACAATGTTAAACTTCTTTTTTCGTCTTTTTTATTGCTCATAAAAATAAACGTATTTTGATACTTGAAATTTGAAGAGGTACACATACTTAAAATGTAGAATGAAAAGAGATCGATTACATCATCAATCGTTATCAGTCTATTGCGTGCATATGAAGTCAATGTGCAGTTTCATTTTCTCATTCGATCGACAAAACAAAAACGAATAACGACGATGTCTGTTTCAACAGGAATTCATTTCGTCTTGTTTTTACTTTTAATTGGTTTTTGTATTCAAACACAAGGTTTTCTATTTGGTCGTTGGTGTCTAGGCGCTCATCAAGAATATCTACAATGTGGTTCGGCTTGTCCTCTAACATGTAATGATGTACGACAAGCACGTTACTACAAACCATGTACTTATCAATGTGTTCAAGGTTGTTTTTGCCGACGTGGTTTCTCACGACGAACACATCCGAGAAGTCAATGTATTCCCGACTGGCGTTGTTAGATTTTTCAACTTTTTTCTGTATCTTTTGAAATATCAAATAAAATGATAAACATCTTTCTAAATGAATGCGTACATGTGCTAATGTATCCGATGAGATTATCCGTATGTGTCATATGATCTATATCTTTTCTTTCTCGCTTCATTTATCTCTATATATACACCTTGAAACGAAAACATATTTGCATAGTATATATAGAAGAATAGGTCATGACGAATAAGTGAGTACAAAATTGTTTTTCTACAATAAAAATCTCGTTGTATTCTCAGTTCACCAAAGCCAGATACAACCGTCGAGATTGATGAATCCTCTCAACCACGAGCATTACGTCGTAAGAATTGTCATCAATCGACACCGACATTTTCGGTTTTCCTACGAACACCATCGACACCATCAGGAAATCGAGGTCGATTTTTCAATAATTTAATGCAACGCATAATGACACATCGGCAACGAGCTGAAATTCAACTACAAGGTATACTCAACGAACCTGTTGAAGCTCTGCCAGCATTTACACGTCGTGCAAGTGATCATCTTCAAATTGATGAATTATCTATTGAACAAGTTTCGAAATTACTCAATACACAACCATTTATTATCGAACGTCTTGTTCGTGCACTTTATTCATCGACAGATGACGATGAAGATATTCAAACATTGAATAAAATCGAAGTTCAAAGGCTAACACGCGTTCTAAATAGTACAATGGATGTACGTGCATTGGTATTTTTCATGATGTTAGATGAAGATAATGATCAATATATAAATCAAAATGAATTAGCTCATTTCTATGAAGAATATTTGAAAAATTTGAAAACATTCGATGCCAATCGTTTACAAGAAGTCATACGAGCACTGTTAAATAAATTTCATCTCGAAGAAAATCATCGACTCGATTTCGAAGAATTCTATTCGATCGTGTCCAAAGATTCGACATTACTCGAATCACTTTCACAATTTACTGTTCATCCAACTTGGTTCATAAAATCATCATCATCGAATAAATTCTCTCAATTATTTTCTGAACAAAAAATCTACGAAGTTCGACCCGATCGTTTAAAGATCGATTATATCAAAGACAATCTCTCGCGTATCATCATGATTCTTCTCTATATTCTCATTAATTTCGCTCTCATGCTCTATGCCATTATCTATCGAGCTGGTGTTTTACATCAGCATGTTTTCGTTGTCATTGCACGTATTGGTGGCATGTTATTGAATTTCAATTGTGCTCTTGTCATTGTTCTCATGCTTAAACATACGATTTTAATTATTCGTACGATTAAATTCCTACGAAAACTTCTACCCGTCGATGATCATATTGATTTTCATAAGATGGTCGGTAGAATTATTGCAGCATTGTCAATTCTTCATACTATTGGTCATATGGCTAATTTTGCCAGATCAACCGGTAGGAATTCTCGAAATTCACAGTATAAATCGATTCTATTCTATTCTAGGACATTCATGGGCAACATTTATGGTAGAGCAAAAAAAATGATTTGACAAACAAAAAAACATTAATTTCGATTGTTTTTAGTTTACAACTAAACCGAACATTGGTTGGATCGGTGGTTTTGCTCCATTGAGTGGTGTTATTCTCGGTGTTATTCTCGGTATTATTGTTATCTGTTCAATGCAATGGATACGACGTGGTGGACATTTTCAAATCTTCTATTGGACACATTTGTTATATTTACCATTTTTTGTTTTGCTGATTTTTCATGCGACGAATTTTTGGGTAAAATTTAAAATTTACTGTTTGTTTGACGATAATGATGAGTATTTTTGTATTGTATAGAAATGGATTGTTGGACCATTATCTTTGCTTTTAATTGAAAAAATCTATTCGATTTTAACACGATATTCATCTCGAAATGGTCGAACCTATCTTCATTATGCTACAATTGAACAATCGAATGTTATTAGTTTAACAATTCATCGACCGAAAAACTTTACGTAAGTCGATGTTTTCATTTTTTCGAATGACTTATAAATATATTTTTTTCGATTTCAATAGTTTCAAACCAGGAGATTATATCAGCATAAATCTACCTCATGTTGCACTCTATGAATTTCATCCATTTACAATTAGTAGTGCACCAGAAGAGACCGACTATCTTCGTGTACATATTCAAGCTGTTGGCAATTGGACAAAACGAGTCTATCAACATTTTCTTCAAATGTCCAATCAAGAAGCGAACGAAGTAAATATTAAAATCTTTCGAGCTGATCTACATCCCGAACAATCGTCAGGCAATCTTGTTGAACTTGAACAACATGAGAGAAGTGATGACGATGGAAGTGAAAGTACAATATCACGAACACAAATGAAAATGAAAAAACGTGTGCCTATTGTTATCAATGGACCGTATTCGTCTTGTGCACGTTATGTGCTCGATTGTAAACATGTGGTTCTTATCGGCGGGGGTATTGGCATAACGCCGTACGCTTCGATTTTGTCGAGTTTAATGGCACAATTTCGAGCGTCACGTGTTGTTTGTAAACATTGCAATGGAATAAATTATACATCGAAGAGCTTAGTTGAATGTCGTCGATTGAAAAAAGTCGATTTTATTTGGGTGAATCGTGATCAGAAAAATTTCGAATGGTTTCTTAATCTTCTTCGACAATTTGAACAAGAACAAGAATATTATTTAGCATCGAATGAAAATGAAAAACGTTTTCTTGACATACATTTATATTTTACTGAAATCAAACATGAAGAAAACATTGGCAATGTACCATTGGATCTTATAACAAAAATTTGGGCACAAGTTGCCGGTGAAGATATATTCACAAGTTTGAAATCAAAAACACATATTGGTCGACCGAAATGGGACGAAGTCTTCGGTGGATTAATCTCAGGTGAAAATGCATCGACAGCCAACGATGTCAATGTTTTCTTTTGTGGCCCATCGACAATGGCTCAAACGATTCGAAATCATTGTGCAACATATCGATTTCGATTTTATGAAGAAAAATTTTGAATCTCTGTACCGACTTTTTTGTTGGCAATTAATAAAAAGAAATCTTTAGTTTAAATTGATTGACTAGTCCTTGTTTGTGTGTTTTTTTACTGTTTAAAAAAAATAGACAGACAATTTACAATTGAACATGCCCAAAGAGAAAGAAAAACATAGATGTCAAATCTTATCTTCCATGAGTATTTACATATTGATTAAAATGAACACCTTGTGTAACTGTAATATCTTCGAATGGTGCTGCTTGTTCGACTTGAACAGCTTGTAGTTTCTTGAGAACTAAGAGTGTATAGAATTTTTGTGCCGTTAATTTTCTCGTTTGATAATTTGGATTTGCTGAGAGAATATGTTGATGAAATGAGAGTTGATCTGTTGTTTCGAATGTTCGTTCGAATGCATTTAACATTGTTTTAGCACGACGATTTAATTTCTTTCCTGATTCGAAATCTTCTTGATTTGTTATTGTTGTTTGACCATTTTGTTCATCGTCGTCATCTTCCTCATCTTGTTGTTCTTTACTCGAATCTTTTTTACGTTTGGCAATATGCGTTGGTGAATGATTGAGTTCTTGAAGTGTACGTGTACTTTTACGTGTTGGTGATAATGGTTCAGGTAGAACATCCATGAAATTATCCATCGATGTAATCATCGGTGGAAATACTAGTGAATCATCGACACGTTGTCGTTTGTCGATATTCGATTGATTTTCCGGTGAAAGTGTTCGTTTTTTCGATTGAATCGTTTGATCACGTGCAGGAATATCGAAAAATTGATGATGATCAGCACGCATTTGATCAATCGATGATTCATCTTGTTCGTTCTCGGCTTGTTCCAAAGCGAGATCATATTGAACTTGATAATTATCAGGTGGCATTTGTTCCAATGCTTTCGTGACGAAATTTCGTGTGATTAATTGTTGTAATGTTTTCGAATAGATCGGTGTAACACTCGACGAAAATAATCTCTCGACATTACCAGTTTCTTTTAAATACATTAAACGACGTGTCGGCGGTGCTAATTCAAGTACACCGACGATATCTGTCGTATCACTCAATTGAATTTTCATTCCTGTACTATCGATTTCTTTGACTTCGTCGACGATGAGCTTTCGTTTACGTTTTATGGCTTGACGAGCTGTTGCAGCTGGTGTTTGTGCTGTAGTTATAGGTGGTAGAACGAATTCATCTGAAACATTCGATAGGAGTGTTGTGTCATCGACGCCGGGCATTGGTTGATCGACATCCATTTGTGGAGCAGGAGGTTCAACTGTTGGTACGATCACTGGTTCTGGATTATCATCTTCTACGAAAATGAAAATATTTACGCTTTGTTTTAAAATGAATTGAATACGAACGATGGAATGGAGACATGATATGATCATATTGATCTTTGTCAGTTGTGAGATTTGTATGATCACCGCCAATATTTATTACAGAAGCCGGTGCTGGAACTGAAATCAAATGAAATCAATAACAATCAAATGAAATTCATTCGAAACATACAATCTCCGAAACCATCCAGAGCAAATGGATCGTCGGTAAATGGTCGTGCTAGACTTTGATCTTTTTGTGCATTTGTTTCTACGGAAAAATAGACGAATTCATCATCATCATTATCAAAGTTTTTTGTTTCTTACGATCTAAAGTTCTAATCGAATTGTGTGCATTGCCATTGATTGATGGTTGAACTCGTCGAAAGAATTCCGGTTCATCGAGACCATTTCCTTCACCTAATTACAATTCAATCATGACATTTTTCATTTCTTTATTCATTCATTCATACCGAAATCATCGTCCATTGCCATAGGCTCACTGATAAAATCTTCTTTCAATGTGATTTCTTCCGCACGTGCTTGATGAATTTGAAATCTCGTTGGATCATCAATATAACTAAAAAGCACGAAATTCTTTGTTCGTTTCATCAAAAATGTCCGTTCGTACTCGATATTTAAGTCAATCATATCGAAATCATGAAAATTCTCCGGTAGAGTTATCGCTGCAATCGATACTTCTCGCGTTTCAACATCTTGATTGACATGATGATTAGTTGTGCCTTCAATACCGACAATACCCGGCCGAAAGGCCATTTTAATTTTAATAAATGCTTCATTACAATCAGCAAGTAAATATTTTGTTTTTCGTGAATAGATTCTGACAACACCGAGTAATAAATGACCTTTCGTACGTAAAGCTAATTTCAAACATGGTTCAAGAATTGATTCACAACTTAAACGAATATCTGTTTCGAATATTTGAGCTTTGGTTAATTTCTTATCCCAATGTGCAGCTAACCATAGACGTGCTAATGGGCCACGTTTTGTTAAGATCGCATGCGTATAAAACATGCTTGCACACGAAAATTATTACTATACAAAACAAAATATCGACCGGTCTTTGTAAGTCCGCGTAAAGGCAGACATCAGCCATGTTGACAGATCGATGATTAGACTCTTTGAGAAAAATTTTTTTCTCAAGAAAGTTTTTTATTAGATAAGAGTTTTACATTTTCAAAAAGGTTTTTTGATCTGTTGAATTTATTGCGCCGATAGATGGCGTTGGACGTACTTACGAAATGACTGGTTTTTATGTTTTTCTTCTTTCGTTGGTTTAGTTTAGTTAGTTAAAATATGGGCAAGAATAAAGATCGAAAGAAAAAAGGTGTTGCTGTCCAAAAAACAGCGACCAAAGCCAAGAAGAAAAATGAAAAAGAACTTAAAAAACAAATTGAAACTCTAGGCGAAGTATGTTCAACAAATTATTTCGAAATTTTGAATTTGTTTTCTTTTTCAACAGGAAAATATCGAACAATTAATTAGTAAACATGTTGGCAAGGATAGTGCAATCGATGCTGTCATCATCGAAGATCCAACAGAAATTCCTCCATCGAGACGGTAGAACAGAAAAAAAACGAGAGTTTTCGTATTTAATCGTATTTGTCTGTAGAGCCAATGTTTCATTAACTGAACATCCATTAAAAGACGAATTGATTCTTTTCGGTGGCGAATTTTTCGACGGTCGAACTACACTTTTATTCAACGATTTATATATCTATGATATCAAAAAACAACATTGGAAACGCGTACAAACACCACAACCGCCTGCACCTCGTTCGAGTCATCAAGCTGTGAGTGTTGCTATGCGAGACGGTGAATTGTGGATGTTCGGTGGTGAATACACGTCGCCATCTCAATCACAATTCTATCATTATAATGATCTCTACGTTCTTCATCTATCGACATTGAGATGGGAGAAACAAGCAGCATCAACAACTGGACCATCAGGTCGTAGTGGTCATCGAATGACAACTGCTAAACGACAATTATTTCTATTCGGTGGATTTCAAGATTATATAACGTAAAAATCGACTTCAATCTTCAATCGATTGTTTTTGTTTTTCTTAGAACATTTCGATATTTCAACGATTTATATTTGTTTTGTCTTGATACATTTCAATGGACACAAATCAAACCAGTCGGTCAAATGCCAACACCACGTTCAGCAGCACCAATCGTTCCATCGCCCGATGGTTCGACTCTATTCATAATCGGAGGTTACAGTAAAGAAAACGATGATAAAGGCATTCCACATGGTGATGTATTCTCATTAACTCAAGGTAAACAAATTCATTCACTGAATTTTCTTTTTCACAATTACGTTTGTCTTCAGATGGAACAACTTGGCAATCGCGTCAAGTTAAAATCAGCGGTATGAAACCTGAATTACGTTCGGGCAGTAGTTTTCAATGTTATCTAAGCAATTGCGTACAATTCGGCGGTGTTACCGATAATGATGTTGATGGTATCGGTACGACAGCCAGTGCTTTTCTAAAGAATAATAAACGTGAAGTAACACGAATGCGTTCGGCATTTTACAGTGATTTAAATCGATTTGATTTAACGAAATTAAAATGGTTTCCAATTGAATTAAAATCGGATAAGACAGCAACCAATGACAGTGGACCATCGGCACGAATGAATGCTGCTATGGTAATTAAACAAGGCATTGTTTATTTGTACGGTGGTTTAAGAGAGTTAGATGAAAGAAAACAGGTAAATTTTCTTTGTCTTTTTTTTGGATACGAATAGAATTCATTTTGATCTCGTTTTAGTATACATTAGGAGATTTTTATAGTCTAAATTTGAGTAAACTTGATTCATGGACTTGTTTATACAAAGAAAATCAACAGACTGACGCACATATCTATTCTGATTCGTCATCAGACGATGATGACGATGGAAAAATGGATGATAATGACGATTCATCATCGTCTTCCTCTTCATCGGATGATGATGAGGATGAAGAAGACATTGAAATCGAAGCTCCCGATGCAATTCCCAATGAAACAGCTGAAGATTACTATCATCGAACTCGTGAATTTTGGCTGAGTCAAGCAAGAAAAGAACTGAAAATAACCGATGCTAATGACGAATCCGTACGTGTACAGGATTTAGCACAAAAAATCTCGAAACTGTTCTTTCAATCTTAATCGTTTATGTTTGTTTTGTTATATTGTTATTGCTTTGTTTTTTGTTTTCTTCCTTTCTTTTGGAATAAATTTCGTTGTATGAAAAATACTGATTTCTTGCTCTCTGGTTATGCTTCACTAAAATAAATTGGTGTTTTTCCACCAATCATGGATTTCTATTGTTGCAGATGTTTTTCTTTTGCTTTCTCTTGATTATGAATAGAACAAAACACCGAGGATTTTCTCCACAGGATACATATAATCACAAATAATCTGTCTATATCAGTCACCTTTAAGGAAAAACTAGAGAAAATAGAAATGATCTTTTCCTCGGATAAACGGCAAACACAATTCTTTTACTGATTTATTCGATCGTCGACAATAAACGGAGAAGAGTATCGATCATGGCCGATGTAAGTTATCAATAAGAACACAAAAAAAAACACATAGTAACTTGTTGTTTTCTGCTTTTATATTCGTACATTAGAAAAAAGCAAAGAAAGCCGCTCAACGTGCTACAAGTAATGTTTTCACAATGTTTGATCAAAAGCAAGTACAAGAATTCAAAGAAGCTTTTGGTCTTATGGATCAAGATCGTGATGGAACAATATCTTTGGACGATCTCAAAGAAGTTTATTCATCATTAGGCAAAGCACCAAAAGATTCGGATTTAAAACAAATGCTCGAAGAAACTGGTGGACCAGTTAATTTTACTAAATTATTACAAATGTTCGGCGATCGACTTCACGGTAAATCGATTCGAATAGAACAATTTCCTAATCGGATTGTTTAGGTACGGACGAGGAAAGTGTTTTGATGAATGGCTTCAAGACATTTGATGAGGAAGGCAAAGGTTTTCTTCATCGTGACAAGTAAATAATTGTTTTTATTGGTTCGATAAATGATGAGTTCTTCTTGTTTCCTTTAGCCTTCGAGAATTATTAACTTCAGTAGGCAAACCTGACGAACGATTAAGTGATGTTGAAGTATGAAATTGTTATTCATAACAGAAAAAAGAAAAGAATCAAATCGAATTTTTTCCTTTTAGTTCACTCAAATGCTTGAAGGTGCACCGATCGATGCTAAAGGCTTACTTGATTATGGTGCGTTTACAAAATTAATCAAACGTGGAAAACCAGAAGATGAATAAACAACAACAACAACACCTTATTATTATTTTTGTTCCTTTAGCATTGTAACCATTGTTTTTTTTGTCTCTCTAGTTGAAACAGAATAAAACTTTTTAACTTTAGTTAGTTAAAGATAAAGAAAAGATAAATTGAGTTTTAACCTCGAATCAATGTTTCGACATATTCTTTTACTATTGTTCGTAATTTCGACAGAACAAAATATAGTTTTTAATATTCTCGATGATGGTGCTATTGGAGATGGAATCACGGATAATACACAAGCAATTCGACGAACATTAACTCGAGCATCGACCTATAAACTACCGAGTACAGTTCTCGTACCACAAGGAGTGTTTCTAACAGGTTCATTACAAATTCCATCGAATGTTACGTTTTATCTCGCTCGAAATTCGATTCTACGTGCATTAGTTAATGGAAATTTGTATCCATGTGTACCGAGTATGACAACAGATACAGGTCCATGTGATTATCCGTTTGTATTAATTGATCATGGAGAAAATATATCGATTGTAGGCGAAGGACAAATCGAAGGTGGAGCAAATAATCCACCTGGTCATCTCGTTAAATCCTATCGTTCAGATTCGAATATATTCGTACCGATCGATTGGAATCTTGAACATTGTTCACCTGGAAGTTGTCGACCGAAATTAATCATCGTTCGATATAGTTCAATGATTCAATTCGTTAATTTGACTATTGCTAATTCACCATTATGGACACATACAATTATCGAAAGTGAACATGTTCTCTTTGATAATGTGACGATTATTGGTGATCGTCGTTGGCCAAATAACGATGGAATTGATTTGATTAATTCTCGAAATGTCATCATCAGAAATTCGAATATATCAACAGGCGATGATTGTATAGCGATTATGTCACATGGTCCATCGGATATGTATAATATTACAGTTGAAAATATGAATTTACAGAGTACATCAGCTGGCATTAAAATCGCAGCTTTCGAAAGTAATTCTACGGGGAATATGTACGATATGAACTTTCGAAATATTCGAATAACGGATAGCAATCGTGGTCTATGTTTAGCACCACGTTGGGGTTCGGGAATAATTTCGAATATTTTATTCGAAGAAATGTTCATTGAAACAAGATTTTTCGGTCTAGCTTGGTGGGGTACAGGCGAGCCTATTTATATAACAAGTTTATCTGCGAGTGCAGAACATAAATGGACAGGTCAAGTTCGAAATGTAACGTTGAGAAATGTGATTGCTAAAGGTGAACAAGGTTTTATCATTCGTGGTAATACGAGTTTATTAGAAAATATTCGAATGGAAAATATTTCACTTATAATTGCTCGATATGGAAATAATAGTGCACATCCTTCGCTTGACTATCGTCCAGCTGAACAACCCGAATTGATTGTCGCAAAAGTCGATGGTCTATTTGCAATGGATATGAATATATTCAATGTGAACAATTTCTCAATTGATTTTCAACAACCCAAACAAGATTATTATGGGCAATGTTTAAATTTGACAAATATTACGAATTTTATTCGAGAAAATATTCAATGTCGAAATTCTACTTCTTTCTTTTATTAAAAATAAAATTCATTGTCGTTTCTACTTCAAACGTTGCGTTGTTGTTGTTGTTCGATGTTGATGATTGGGTTTATAGCCATAGTTTTGACCGGTTTTACCATAGTGAAGATTTGCATATTGGCCTGTTTCTTGTCCATTATCATGATAGGTAATATAACCATTGGCTACTTGTCGACGTTCTTTACGTTTGCCCATGGCGTATCCAGCTACACCAACAGCACCAGCAACAAGTAACAATTCCATTTTGATCGATTGAAATTACAACGTCGTTTTGATATTAAGAACAAAAAACGTTGAAATTTATATACAAAACAAAAAACTTGCCAACCGTGACGATAAATTAGTAATATTTCATCGCATGATATATCAAGTTTTCTCTTCCTCTCTCGTTCGTTTTTTATTAGTCATCAAAACAAGACGCGTTATAGATAAGCCTGTTATATTTATTTATTCAAAATAACAACAAAAGAGAGAAAAAGAAAAAAAAGAGAGAGGCGCTATTTGTCCCTAGACTAATGAAAATCACAATCGGATAAAAAAATTTCAGTTTCACGTAAAATAACTTGTACTTCGTCCAGCTCCATTGTAACAATATTTGAAATAAACAACTTCACTAATTATAACAATGGTAATAAACGTTATGCCTAAGCCCATTCCAACTTGAGCTGAACGTGTTGGCGAAGGTTCACCTGGTGCATAAGCTATTTTACATTTTTGGTGAAAATTTGAAGTTCTCAATTTTCTATCTTACCGGTGTTTGTAGTCGTGGTGCTGATGGTGGTGGTAGTAGTAGTATTAGCTGTCGTTACTGTAGTCGTAGAGTCAGTTGTTGTTGTTGTTGTTGTTGTTGTATCAATCGTCGCTGTAGTTGTTTCAGTGCTGGCAGTGGTACTTGTTGTTGTTGTTGTTGTTGTTGTTGTTGGATCTGAACTAGTGACTTGTAATTGCCAAAAATTTGCATCTGTTCGACTGTTTGAATTCGTTACATTATTTGAATAGAATACACCGGCATCGAATGTAATATAAAATGTATCGTCTATATTCAATTTTGGAATTGGAAAAGTCAATCTTGCATCTGTATATGTGATATTCGAGGCATTATTTGAAGCGTCAAGGTTACTGATAGACGTAGTATTTGAATAGTAAAAATGGATATAAGTTTGAAAAGTTGGCTGATTAACAGTCTGATTAACTAGAATGAATACGAATATAAATTATAATAAACAAAATCAAACTTAAATTCAATTACTTTGAATCGACACTTGAGTCATATTGACTGCTACGTGTTGCGTAGGTGTTTGTTCAACAATACCAAAATCAGCGTATAAAACACCGACAGAAAACGAGTAAATAACAACAAGTAAAAAAACGTTCATGTTTTTTTTAATAAAAATAGTAAAAGAGATATTTATGTGTGTGTGTGTGTGTGTGACAGAGAAAAGAAAATGAACTAAAAGGTATATGATGTTAGTTCTCGTCATTCTTTCCTTTTTTCCTTTTTTTTTTAAATATTTTTCTCTCTCGACTTCTACGAGATTACAAGAGTATTTTCCATGTTGAGTAGTAAACTGAGAAGAACAAGGAAAAAAATGAGAAAAAAAACTAGGAAATAAAAAAAAAGAACGAAAGAAAAATGAAGCAACAACAATGTCGCGGAAAACTAATGATGAAAAGATAGATGATTTTTTATACGATTCTATTTAAATATACGTGAAAACCAAGTTTTTCACACATAATTGACGCATTTAGTTAATGGGTTGAATACCTTGAGAAAAGAAAAGCGGGAATATGCAAACATAGTTTTTAGTTTGATTAAAAATTAGCTTTTTTTTTTAAATTTTCTATCTCGATTTTAATGAAAGAAATCATATGTCTTCATGTCGGCCAAGCAGGTTGTCAAATTGGTCATGCATGTTGGGAATTGTTTTGTCTTGAACATGGTATTCAACCGGACGGGAGTCTTCTTTCGACTCCAACTGACCGATCGATGTTAACATTTTTCGAAGAGATCAATTGTCGATATAGTCCACGAATGCTCTACATTGATTTCGAACCGACTGTATTAGATGAAGTACGCACAGGTACTTATCGACATTTGTTTCATCCCGATCGAATCATCTCGGGTAAAGAAGATGCAGCATCGAATTATGCACGAGGTTATTTCACAATCGGAAGTGAACTAATCGATTATGTGCTTGATCAAATACGACGAATAGCCAATCAATGTCAAACATTACAAGGTTTTATTGTTTTTCATAGTTTCGGTGGTGGTGTGTGCACAGTTATTCTTTCGAAAAATCTACATTCCTATTTTAAAAATATCATCCGCTAGGTACTGGTTCAGGTTTTACGTCTTTACTTATGGAACGTTTGAGTATCGATTATAGTAAAAAAACTCGTCTTGAATTTGCGATATTTCCTTCTCCAAAGCTATCAACGATCATCACTGAACCGTACAATACGATTTTAAATACACATGTTGGTCTAGAATATAGTGATTGTGTGTTTATTGTTGATAATGAATCTCTTTGGGATATTTGCTGTCATTCATTAAAAAATTCTCAAAGCAATTTTGTTCATATCAATCGTTTAGTTGCACAAGTCATATCGAATATAACATCAGGCAGTCGATTCTATGACGGAGGACATTCCGCAGATTTTCTGGAATTTCAAACAAATCTCGTTCCATTTCCACGAATACATTTTCCATTAGTTAGTTACGCTCCATTACACTCACATCAACAAATGTATCATGAACAAAACGATCTACAATCGTTAACAAAAGAATTATTTCATCGAAACAATCAATTGGTTAAAGTTGAACCATCGACAGGTAAATATATGTCCGTAACAATTATCTATCGAGGTTTATTATCATCGATTGATGTCAATCATACAATTAATAAATTAAAAACAGATCGAAAAATTTCATTTGTCGATTGGTGTCCAACAGGTTTTAAAATTGGTTATAGTTGAGTATAGATTTTCATTAAACTTCCGTCTCAATACTTTTCGTATCAGCTGCAACGCCACCTGTTTTCGTACCAGGAAGTGATCTTGCACCTGTAAAATACTCAGCAGTTGGCTTGACTAATTCGACAGCTCTCGTCGAAGCATGGACACGAATTGATTATAAATTTGATTTGATGTATTCGAAACGAGCATTTGTTCATTGGTACGTTGGCGAAGGAATGGAAGAGAATGAATTCACTGAAGCTCGAGAAGATCTAGCTGCATTAGAAAAAGGTTTTTTTTTCTGTTTGAAATTTACAAGCAAAACGTAATTTTGCTTTAGATTATATCGAGGCTGGGCATGATTTAGTTCGTGTTAACTCAGCACGATCAAGTGTACTGAATGACGATGAGTAACATTGTAAATAAAGAAAGAAAAGAAATGTTTTTTTCTAATATCTTCTTCGTTTTCTTTTCTCATGCCGTAAAATGATGATAAGAATTCAACAACAAGACGACAGATGACAAAACAAAATAGAGACAAACAGTAGACATACTTTTTTTCTTTATATTTTTTTTTTATTACTGAAGAAAATAAACATGAATCGTACGAATCAATTTAAAATGGTTCTATTAGGCGAATCGGCTGTAGGTAAATCATCATTAGCATTACGATTTGCCAAAGGGCAATATCATGACAATGCTGAGAGTACAATCGGTGCTGCATTTCTAACTCATACATTACAAATTGATAGTGATACAACGGTAAAAGTCGAACTCTGGGATACAGCTGGTCAAGAACGGTAATAATTAATTATCAAATGAAAATCTTCTTTAAAAACTAAAATGCTTTTTTACTTTAATAAATCACAGATATCATTCACTTGCACCAATGTATTATCGTGGTGCTCAAGCTGCTCTTGTTGTATATGATATAACCAATGATGAATCATTTCGTCGAGCTAAAATGTGGGTCAGAGAACTACGACAAGTCAATGGCAATGATATGGTCATTGGTCTAGCTGGAAATAAAGCTGATATAGCAACGTCAAGTAAACGTCAAGTACAAATGAATACTGTCACTGAATATGCGGACGATAATGGACTGATTTTTATGGAAACATCAGCTAAACGTGGTGACAATGTTACAGAAATGTTTGTTAGTATTGCTAAACAAGTTCTGGCTAAATTGCCTGCCAATGTATTGAATAAACCCAATGAACCATTTCCAGCCACGAAACCAAATTCATCGCAAGGTGGTTGCTGTGGAAATGATAGTAATAAGAATAAAAATGATATGAAATCTTGATTTCGTTCTCGTTCTCTCTGTCTATTGTTTTCATTTGTGCTTCGATTCTTTTTTTTTTAATTCATGAAAAATATATTTCCGTTCTATTTTTCGCACTTAACTCATTTCGATAATTGCCATACTTAGACGACTTAGAAAATAATCCGAGAGAAGAGAAGTCAAGTAGATGAATATGAATGAAGAGGTCATACTTCTCATATGACAGGTGCCTTTCGTTTCAATCTCAGTTGGATTCATTTGAATGATATAAGATTTCGTGTGTGTTAATTGGCCTGCAATGCAATCGTTCGATTCTATGATGTTTTCAATTGAACTAGGCGAAGTGATGACAGGCTATAAAACATCGATGTGCGAACGATCAAGTCTGATGAGATTAACAATCACGTTTATTGTTCTTTTCATCCGTCTGTTTTCAATCGATTGACACATTGAATCCATCTGGTATCTCCCTTGTGTTTGAAAAGGAAACGAAAGAAGTTCACATGGGCATTATCATCATGATTACGATTGTTTTGATGTTCGTTTATGAGAAAACAGATAAACAAAAGTATCAAATTGGATTTTAACAGACGACTATTTCAAACGTATCTCATAAACGTCTTATGACATGCAATAACACCTCAAGATTTCGTTTGACCGATGATGAGCACAGTGCGGTACCCCCATGGATACAATTTCTACTTTCTTCTTCTTCTCTTTTATCCATCAAAAGACACGAGTAAGATGACATCTCCGTGTGGGTGTGTGTGTGCGTGAACAAACCACTTGAAAATCAAAAGACAAACGCACATCTAATTATTTTTCACGTACTCACATATTGATCAACGATCTGTAAGATTATTGGCTGATTGCGTCATTGTTGTCCGATTGGCGCATAAACAGGAAGAAGGAAGAACAGCGAAAGAGAGAGAGAGAGAAAAAGAGAACAGTCGACCTATATAAAGATATATGCAATTATTGACTACGTAATATTACGTTGATTCTGACATAACTCACACACATACAAACACACTTGATCTTCAATCATGTCATTTATGATTGACCAAATTCTTGCATCATCATCAACAACAACAAATAAAAGTCGACTAGTACTTCATTCATTGACAAACACTCTTTCAAATATCAACAACAAAGAAAATAAACAACGACGAATGTGGAAATGTGAAATCTGTTTGAAAGCATTCGATCGTCCATCACTTTTAACAAGACATATTCGTACTCATACTGGTAAATACGATTGAATTCAATTCATTTCAAATTATCAAACCTTTTTTTAAATATTTTTCTAGGTGAAAAACCACATGAATGTGATATTTGTTCGAAAGCATTTTCGACATCGTCATCATTGAATACACATCGTCGAATTCATTCAGGTGAAAAACCTCATGTTTGTGATATTTGTGACAAACGTTTCACAGCATCATCGAATCTTTATTATCATAAATTAACTCACAGCAAAGTACGGAAAATGATTTTTCTCATGATTAAATTTGAATTTTCCTCTTCTCTTCTAGGATAAACCACATAAATGTACACAATGTTCAAAAAGTTTTGCTACACCAGGTGATCTTCGTTGTCATTCTCATGTTCACAATGGTACATGGCCATTTCGATGTCCTATTTGTACTCGTGGTTTTTCGAAACAAACCAATTTGAAAAATCATTTGTTAATTCATAGTGGTGAAAAACCATTCGAATGTCAATATTGTTCGAAACGATTTTCATTAGGTTGTAATCTTCGATCACATATTCGAACACATCATCATCATGATCATTCATTGGATGTGTCTTCAGAAAACGAAGACATGATGATTGATATCGAAAATGAAGATTGAAAAGTTCATCTAATATTTATATGTACATGTCTAAAGCGCACAATGAACAGTGTTGTTGTTTCGTTTGTTTTTTGCTGTTGTTGTAAATAGATTTATCGATTAAAATAAAATGAGAATGCGGAAGTTTATCTAACATGATCGTAATCAATAGGAAAATATCTCAAATTTTCGTGTTATTTTCGCAAAGTGAAAGAGAGGGAGGTAGGAAGGAAGGAAGGATATGAAAAAGGTGATTGAACTCATTTAATTCATTTTTAATGTGCAGACAACGATGAGGATTGTTTTCTTTTTGATTTAAATGCATATTACAGTCATGTTATTTGATATTCTAGTTTTGTTCATTTTGGAAAAGAAAAAAGATGAAATAGACCGCATCTATAGGAAATAGGACAAATAATTAGACATGTCAATACGAAGAGATATATATGTTCCTATGAACTAATTTAGAAAGTAAACAAGTTCAAAGATGAGTTTCATTTGATGAACTGGCAAGTCTTTGTTAGTCATTGAACACATGTAGCTTATTGTGAAAAGATAACAAATAGACACTGGTGATTACAGTGTTTTTCTAAGATGTAAGATGATGATTGTGTTTATCTGAATGAGTATGAGAAAAACATGCGAAACAAAACAAAATGAAAACATAAACTTTTATGAGATATGATATTTCTCAAACAAATACATCGATTTATTAACAAAAACAATCTCATATTGTTATCATATGAATCAACATTATTTCGAAAACTTTTGAATACGATGATTTCGATGATCAACAAGATAGAGATAATGTTCTCGATTGAATACGAAATTCACAGGATATGATAATTGACTCGATTGATTTCCATAACCATTGCCACCTACAATTAATTCACCTTGTTTGGCATTTTTCAACCAACGAACTATACGATTATTCAATGAATCTGCAATATAGACACTCTCGAATTGATCAACAAAAATTCCATTGGGATGATTCAATTGTTCCAAACGATTATCTTGCCCTTGATCACCAGCAACAACAATTCCTTCACGTGCATCTTTCATCCACTTTCCAACACGATGATTTCCCATATCTGATATATAAACAGACTCATTCTGATCGACAAAAATATAACGTGGATGATTTAAGTGCCTGATACTTTCACCTTTCCCATTTCCACCAGCTACTAAAACACCTTGATGAGCTCCTATTTTCCATCGTCGAACTTCATGCTTTTCACAATCAGTAACATAAATCTCATTTTGATTATTTATTGCTAAACCAAAACATTTAACATTTGAAACGATTGTTTGACCATATCGACCGTTTCGACGAGGCCATTGTACTACTCGTCGATTTCCATAATCAGCAATAATCAACCTATCATTTCGATGATCAATTAACACATCAACTGGTTCGTTTAGTTGATTTTGTTCTCTACCTGGACCATTTCCACCAGCAACAATTTGACCTATTTTAGCATCTTTCTTCCATTCGATAATACGATGATTGTGTGAATCAGCAATATAGATACTTTCATTGTCATTATCCATATAGATTCCCCATGGATTATTGAATTGATTCTGTCCAGCAATTGTGATGCCATTTGGATTCCATTTTGTATCTATGCGAAGATCGTCACAAGGAATGTTAACATTCATCTTTTGAATCAATGTTGATTCTTGTCTGAATTCCACATTGTTTGATTCGATCAATTGGTTTTCTAATCTTTCTAATTGACTTTTTAAATCATTCAAATGAATTTCATTGAAATCATTTTCAGCTCGAAAATCTTTCATTTCATCAGTTAATTTGTTTAAATCCATATCGATCTGATTTATATATTGCTTAACCTTGTCTCGTGATTGTTGTGCTGTTTGTCGAATATGTTCAATTGATTCTTGTTCCCAGAGATCAATTTGTTTGATAGCTGAATGTTGTTCAGAATATTGATTTATTGTTTGTTTCAAAACATTACGTTGATTTTCAATGTCATCCAATTGTTGTTCAAGAACTTTTTGATGATCAACTAAATGATTGAGACAGAATTTCTGTTCACAACCTTTACAATCATATGTAACTTTTCCTTTTCCACAGGTAGCACAACTCATTTTTGTTTTTTGAGAACAAAAAAAACAACTTTAGAATTAATCATTGCTTGTTTATTCTTTTTCTCCTTTCTTGTAAATGAGTCATTTGCTTTTTTTAAAGAACTTTCAAAAATGATATGTGAACCGCTAAGAATCATGCCTCTGAATATATTTAGAGAGATAAGTCAATTGAAAATGTTTAATATACAGTAGAAATCAAAATAAAATCACAAGATGGAATCATTATTTAATTGAGCCAAGAACTTCGGGACACAATCGTTTAGTCATATCATACTAAAATCAGAGAAAAACAAAGCTCAAATTCTTCAAAAGATCAATTTGAATTCGATCTACCAATGGTGCCATTTCTTCTTTTTTTAATAGCTCAAATTCATGACAGAAATAACAGAAATGTTTGTAACACATATTCACATGTGGTTCCTAGAAATCGAAATAAAACTTTGAAATTCACGAGAAGAAAACAAAACAGCGAAATTTCCTACTGCTTGTAGTTCAATAATTCGATCGAAGTGATGCACATAAACATGAACAAAAACTCGATACAAACGTGACAATAATTTTTTACATGTCGAACGAAAATTCTTCGGAAAAGGTGTGCCAACTTGAACGGGAAATATATCTTCATCATTGATAATTGTTTCAACCCATTCCATAAGTAAATTCATATAATCCGGTGCACTCAACGATGTTGGTTTCTTATATTTAATTCCGTCACACCAACTTGAAAATAAAACTAAAATTGTATTTCTTTCGAAACGATTCGAACAACATACCGATATTCATAACGTGGACCACCTGACATTGTCGGACAACTTTCTCGAGTACAATAATCAGTTATAATTCCATAGACAAGATTTATTCGATTGAAAAAATCCACAACTAAAACGCCAACATATTCAATTTTTTCTCACAATCTTTCATTCATTCATTCATATCGTCTACCATGTACAGCTATCCAATCATCGATATCTTCGTTATCAGGTAATTTGACAATTTCTTTCAAATCTAAACCTGATTTCAATGAAGCACTCGCTTGTTTATGAAGTGAATATCTCATTGTCCCTATAACAAGTAGATTCATGTTCTATTCGAATGCCAATTAAGATAAACAAACCAGGTTCGAATTTCTTCTTCGGACGAAAAGTCTGTTAAAAAGAAAAACTTTGTTAATACAGCCGAAACAAAAAAACGATTCATTCATACTTTATCTTTTGCAAAAAATGACGCGAACGAAGATGCCATTTTGTATAGAATTTACTCCACCTAAATAACAACAATCACAATAAAAAAAAAGAAGAATGTCTATCACTAATCAATCGAATGATTTGTGTTCGATTGTCTATACAGTTATCAATGTTTGCCATAGTTAAGTCAACATTACGGCAATGATGATGTTGAAAGAAGAGCGGCTATGTTAGATATGTATACATTACACACTCTCAACTATCAATCATCGAGGAAATATGAGAGATAGATAGTATAGAGAATCTCATCGAATAGAAGAACAACGAGAAATTCAATTGACTGTGACAATTGTTTCATTCATTCCCTTCCCTTCTCAAGGATGACGAATGAATGGTTCATTTATTCAAATGAAGTTGTACGTATGTGTGTGTGAACGAAACGGAGAAGAAGAGGTCGCTTGTAGATGGACGTATATATATACTGTTTTTTTTATTTTCAAAAAAAGAATAAGAACACAGATACAAAAAATTCATTTAGAAGTAGGACGTTTCGGATTTCGAGCCGGTGATTGTTCGGATGCGGTTGCACGGCCAAGAACATTGAGTATGATCGCAATAATGAAAATGAGATAGTCGACAAATATTAGTATATATGCAGCTTTATATAGATTTCCATGGCAATATTCAGGTAGAACAGGATCGAAGAATTCAACACGTAGTTTAACTTCAAAGACAATGGCTTGTCCAGCAAAGAACCAGCCAATAACAAATAGAAGTAAAACAATAAATATCGGTATAAGAATTTTGACTTTTTTCGAACGAATTGGTCTGTCATCATAGGAATATGTCGTTGATGAGCTGTTTAAATCCTGATAGATAAGTAAACCAACGACAACAAAAGCTATACCGAATATTCCACTGAGAATCATATAAATCGAGATAAATTGTCGAACAGTACATTGATTGACATAAATTAAACCAATGACAAATTGTGATATCGGCACACCACCATATAAAAGCAGTGTAATCAGAAAAAAGATCGATGCAAAAACGCCAGTCGGTGGTTTGGGTGCAACTGGTTTGAGAACTTGTGGCCGATTGGAAAAATCTTGTAGAGGCACGAGATAATCCGTATTTTCATCGATTTGATCATTGATAACAACTCGTTTCGGTTTCGTCGACATATTCTCGATCTATAAGAAAAAGAATTTCGAGTCAAAATATCGCACCTAACAATTCTTCTCTCGTTTTTATTTCTCTTATGTAATTTGTCAACGTATGCGCCTAGTAGTTCTCTGTTGGTATAGCCTTGAATCTTAAGCATGTTCATTTTTTCTTTCTCTGTCACAAAAAAAAAACTTTTCTATTTTTTTTGCGCGTGTATAGTACTCTCACCTTTTGGCAGAGCAAGAGAGAGAGAGAGAGAGAGAAAAAAAATGAGAGAAGAATTGGGTGGTCGTTTGCAAATAATAAAGAAGGAGCGATGACAACCTATATATATATGTTAAAAAAAAGACGTAAAAAATGCCAGGAAAGAAGAAGAAGAAAAAGGAGAACGTAACGAACAATTTTGAGTTTGTACTTCTACAACGTAATGTAATAAACTTTTTTTCCTCTTCCAAAGGACACATGTAATTCATTGAATGAATAGAAAAAGAGAGAGCTTAAGAAAGATGATCTTGAATAAAAACGAATTCAATTCAAAAGATGTCTCTAATAAGCACGTTGATGTACAATGTACAATGTATCATTAATCATTTGATTCGTTTGCACTTTGTTTTGTTTTTTTTTCTCGTATTTATCTATCTGTCTACCTGTATCATCCTATCGTTAGGCTTGACTTGTTGTTTGCCGAGTTTCGTTCGTTCGTGCACAAGACATAAAACATCAACTAGCAATGAAAGTTGGCGAGGTTGCTATTCCGACAGATGAAGATTTTCAGGAATTTAAAACTGAATGTGTATCGGACGAAGGATGGACGATTTGTTATGATAAATCGACATGTCGAGTTTCGACAAAAATCAATTCATTATCAGCATTCGGTGTTGTTCGTGTAAGAAAAAAAAACGAAAACGTTCGAATATTTTATCAAGTCAATCAATGATCATGTTTAGGTTCAATCGGAATTTAATATCTCAGCTGAATTGCTCTATGATGTTCTTCATGATGGACAATATCGACCGACTTGGGATACAGCAATGATACAAGGATATGAAATTTGTACTGTCTGTGCAACGAGCGATATCGGTTATTATTCAAGTTCGAAATTTGACTGTTTCTTGTAAATTTTTTCTCATTATAATTCAAAAAATAATTTAGTTAAAAGTCCGCCGCCCTTTAAAAATCGTGACTTTGTTACGCAACGTTGCTGGTTAGACCTTGGGCGCAATCGAGAAAAATACATTATCAATCATTCTGTCAATCATTTAGTATGTCGATATTTTTTCTTTGTCGAACAAAAAGAAAACACAATAGACTAATGCACATGTTGTTTGTAGAGCGAACCACCACGAAAAAACTTCGTACGAGGTATTTCGTTTTTAAGTGGTTATTTAATGATTCCAAAGGGACCATCGTCATGCACTTTTTATTATATGAGTCAAGGTGATCCCGGAGGTTCGTTTTGTTTTATAATCGACATGTGATTTCAAAGGATTTTTTTTCTATTTACTTAGGTAGTTTACCAGCTTGGGCTGTAAACCGTATTTCGAAAGCTTTAGCACCGAAAGTAAATCTTGTTTTTTTGTTTAATTTAAAAAAAAAGCAAACTGTTCTTCCATGGTTTTGGTATAGTTGATTAAAAAATTAACAAAAGCAGCATTGAAATATGACAAATGGAAAGCAAAAAATGAACCATCACTCAAGCCATGGCTGTATCCCGAACAGATGACAAGTCCACCTCTAAATCCAGCTGATGTCGGCAAATTCGACGCCGCAGAAATGTTAACTGCGTCGAAAGATAATAATGAAAGTGCAATAGGCGAAAATTCTGTTTCGCTCGATGATTTCGTGCAAGATGATTAGATTCGACGTTTTGTTTTTTTTTATGAGATGATGGAACCTTTTCATTTCTCTGTCTCTCTTGTTCGTTTTTTTATATTCTGCACCATAATGTCGAAATAAATCTATCAATAAAAAAATGATTATTATATGTAGGCAAACGAAAAACAGTTTTTTGTTTGAAAGGCGACAGATTGGTCTTGTTATTTCTCGTATCGAGAAATCACATGAATTTTCGAAGGATTCTAATTTTAATTTTAATTCTCGCAACTCTAGTCATTCCATTTATTCAATTACTCATTGGATTTTATTATGTTAATTCAATAGAATTATGTCCTATTCAACATGATATCATGTTATTGATGGCAATCGGCGGTGTTTTTAGTCTCATTTCATTTGCATCAGCATTTGCATTTATTTTTGCAATAACTCCACCAAAATTTAAAAATAATAAAAATTTAACAGCTGCACAAATCGCTGCCAAAGGAAGCAGTCGAGCTATGCCTATGCTTATCGGTAATCATGAATTTTTTTCCTCCTCTAATTTCTAAGCAAATCTTCTTTCAGGTTGTATAACCTTGATTTTTAGTATCTGTTCAATTATCTATTTTATTCTTCTACATGCTCGTATTTATCGAATTAGAAAAATTGTTCAATGGACTAATCCAAGTGAAACAGCAACCTATTGTCTGTATACAATCTATTCGAGTGCATTCGGAATGATCATTGCAACTTATGTGGCTATTGTTTTATTCTTTTCAGTTTCAACAATTATGTTATTTGGCATTGGATTGTAATAAAACATTTGTTCAACTTAAATCGAAAAGAGAAAAGAAATCTACTTCAAATATTGATTTTTGAATTCTATTTTATAAAGTACAAAAGTATCCGTCGATGAAACATGAAACATATTAACTCGTTTTTTTTTCATCACATCACGAGTTATTAAAATGTAAAGACGATTTCTCAGCATGAAAATGTAGGAGAGAGAAAATTGTTTTTGTCGTTCATGACAACAATATAATATACATATGCCGTTTGGTAATAAAATCACTGAATTAAGATGATGCAGTACAGTTTAGCTAACAACCGCCACGCAGAAAGAAGGAGGAGACAAAGAAGACGAAGACGACGGCGAAGAAGAAAGAATTCGTAACGGTTATTTGAAACGAAAAAGAAACAGAAGTATCAGTGAACAATTTCAAAGAACAAAATTGATTCAAAATGACATCAACATATCGCACACGTGATTATAAATGAATTTTTGAATTGAAAATATATTTTACTATTGAAATTTTAGAACCTATGCGTCATCAACCATCACCTCGAGGTGGTCCAACTTACGATTATCAATTGAATGATCATCAAATCAAATCACGACAACAAATGGCTCATGTGTAAGATATGAATTACAAATTGATTCTTTCATTTGTTTCACATTTCTCATTCAGAAATGTTGTCGTTACACAACCAGGTCGAAATGTTTGGGAATTCGAACATCCATGGTCAACAACACTTTGTTCATGTTGTCAAAACACAAAAGAATGTAATTCTCAACTTTTCTTTCCTCATCGCCAACTATTTTTCTTCAATTGCACTATTTATACAGGTTGTTTTGCGTTCTTTTGTCCGTGTTGCTTTGAATGTAAATTATACAAACGTGCTGGTGAAAGTATGTGGACATGCTGTTGTCCTGGTGGTCGTTTTGCTTTAAGATCAAAGATTCGTACAGCATTTCGTATCGAAGTAAATTCGTTTTGCAACAAATTTTGATTCGATATTATTTTCGTTTCTAGGGAAGTTTATGCAACGATTGCTGTATTTCAACATTTTGTCCATGCTGTTCAGCAATTCAAATGACACGAGAATTGCACACTCAAGGTCTTTAGTTATTTACAAAAAGAACATTTTATTCCTCTCTTTTTTTTCGTTTATTTTAACGCACATTTATTTATAAATATACGTATATTAATTTGCAAGAGAAGAAAAAAGAATAACGAATCATTTTTTTTGTTGTAATTCTTGACAACAATTGCGAGCTGTTACCAAAGAGTTCGTTCTTTCAAGTTTTATTTTATAAATAGTTAGATAATTTACAAGCACGGGGTAGAAAAAAAAAAGAATTTTTAAAGCTCGTTAAGAAAATCTCGGGCTCGGGAAAAAGTACGAGGCGTTTGTCGTTGAAAGAAGAGACTTTTTAAATTGAATTCAACTTGATTCAAATTTGTTTTAGCAAAAACGGTTTCTAATGCTGTCCACATAAATTCACGATAAAGTTCAATTTCAGATTTCAATGATGTAAACCAAAGACAAAGATGAAGAGCATCGCTCACTAAATGTACAGATGGACGCTAAAAAACAACAGAATGAATAAATTTTATAGGAACAAAGAAAAAACAGTAAATCATATTACTCGAGCAGGATCTTTACGAAGAATTGAATGAATAAGTCGTTCGAGTTTTGATGAAGTATGCAAATCAATTGGTGGCAGATTTTGATCGTCATATGTATCTTTTTTACATTGTTCGTCAAATAATGGTTTTTGTGGAGAAAAAAATTCATAGAATAACGCTCCACTTGCCCATAAATCAGCTTTTCTATAGTCAAGAAACGAATTTGGACCAGGTCTGCATGATGCAATTTCTGGTGCCAACAATAACCAATTACCACCTTTTGAAACTTCATCGGTTTGATAGGGAACCTTCAAGTCCGGTGGATGAGACAATGCACAACCGAAATCAGCTATAACTAATTCTCCTGTTTGCTCACAAATCAAAATATTATTGCTTTTCAAATCTCGATGAACAATCGACTTTTGATTTAAATAAAGTAAACCTTCAATAAATTGTGTAAAAAGTAAAAGACGTTCAAATTCATCTGGTTTATGCAATTGAAGATATTCGTTCAATGTTGAATCATATTTTTTCATGACAATAAATAAAGTTTTATTTCGACCATAACTTTCCGGAACTAGACCTCTTGGTATAGCCATGGGAAAATGTTCAACTGCGTCTGGTGAGAAAGGAAATGAATCAACGAATGATGAATACATTCGAATCATATTCGGATGTGAAAATGGATAACTTAACGGTAATAATTCTTTAGCCATTGCTCGACGAAGTGATTCAGCATTCGATTGAATATTATAGTTAAATAGCATTTTTATTGCAAGATTAAATTTCCCATGCAAAACCTCTTGGTCAGGTGTTCGAAGTCTGGCTTCGTAAACAGCAGCATCACATCCTTTGCCAAGGATGCCGCCTAATTCGTAGTCATTTAATGACAATTGTGACGAATCATTTGGTTCTTGATTGTCATTGAGTACTTTTTTTTCTTTCGAGAAAAAATTTCGAATTTCAGCAAATTGAAAACGATCGAATGGCGTTTGAGGAACAAGTGAATAGCCAAGAAAACCCAAGAGAAAACGAGTACTTGTCGGTGCTAAACAATCGCGTACAAATATTTTTCTTTATAATTTTCTCGAATTAAATAAACAAACAAACAAACCAGTGAAGAATAATCTTCGTTTGATATCTTGTAAAACAACTCGATATGGTGTCGGAGTATTTGCATTGAAAAATGTTCGATAGATCGAAGGAAAAAGATAGAATTTTGTCGGAGTTTGAGTAACGATTTGTTGCGTTCTTTGAATGGGAATTGTTCGAGGAGTGAACAAAGGTTTCAAAGGACGTGAAAGAAATGTTCGACCTAATCGAACAAATAATGTAGCAGCTTTTTTAATAACCATCTAAAACAAAACATAGAATTGAAATTATTATTTCGATTTTATATATTTTTTCTGTTGATTTTCAGATAAAAGTTCAATAATGCGATTTGTCTTTGTTGATATTTGATCAGTTCGATGTTTTTTTATTAATTGTCGAAGATCGAAATCATTATCTATAGTTGGTAATTTAACAGTCACTGATATCGATGGAGTTTTAGTTGCATGTTGATGTTGTCGTTCGTCACGATCATTGCTATGTTTGATTAAGAAATCATCAGCATCTTCCTGAGGAAAACGTTCGTCAATATCTTTGCTTGAAAATTCAAAACGATAATCTTTATCATTTCTATCTAATGAATCCAAATTTGAATAAGATGAGAATTGCTACAAAACAATAAAATTTTAAATATTAAAAAACCAGGCAAGTTCTATTATTGTAACAAACTCGATATTTCCTCGAATATAAACTTTGCAATGCTGCATTCCGAAGTACATCTAAATCATTATCATTCGATTGATCCCATTGACGCTTCATTGTGTATTCCAGAGAAAAAAACCCAACCCGTTCTTCCTAGTTATTTTTTAAAAAAAGCCGTATGATCGAGAATATGATATATTTGACGTCATCAGTCGCCAATCAGAATGAAGTCAATGTTGGAAAGCGACAACTATGAATTTTATCGTCAGGTTCGATTCTGCATTTTTATTCTTGAATATTTTTTCTGTTTTCATTAACTAAACACAAGACCAAGAAGAAGAAGAAGGAGAGAGAGAAAGAAAAACAACATCATCAATTAACAACTAATATTTAATGCATTGGAAAGATTAAAAGTTCCATGTGGTTGTTTAAGAACAAGAATTGTTAAACGAACATAGATAAAAACAAAACAAATCGTATGACAAACAACCAAAGCAGCAGCTATTGTTTGAACAAAAAGTATTTGACATGCTGAAGCAAATTCGCTAGAGAATTTAATTGTACAACGTTTTTGATAGAGATTAACGTGTAAGCAGATTTCAGTTATTGCAAAAAGTAATGCTAAAATAAAAATTCATATGATCTTGACGACAAAACAAACTGATTTCAATCGTACCAATGAATTGAAAAATCAGCACAGCTGATATTTGATGACGTTCACGATCGGTTAAAAGAACTAGTTTAATATACAAATCTTTTTTTTTTAAAGAATATTAATTTTAACAAACCCAATATGAGAGTTACAATTCCAGCAATAAGATAGATAAAACCACACCAAACTCCAATAGCTATATCAAAAATTAAGATCTCCATGATAAGAACAGCTAAACCAGAAAGAATTTCCATCGATCCTAAGATAATCATGGGTATAATTGGTAGTTTTCGTTGAAATGAAGGCACAATCGATGGATCTTTTCGATGTAATTCATTGATTTCGACTAGATTTTGACTATTTTCATAGAATGATCGAATTGGTATGGTTTCATATTGATAAAATGTACGCGATGGAGATAGAGTTGATAAATCTGCATCTAAAAACAAAGATTTTTGTGTTTGTGTTGAAATATACAAACAAACAAACGTACTTTCATACATCATTCGACGAACGAAAAGATATACAAATAAACGAAGAAAAAGGATAATCCACGTGCAGATATAGATAAATGCCTTGAATTCATCTTTTTTTCCCCCTTTTTTTTTATTGTTATTAATTCAGCGATAAATCGTGTCATTTTTTACGACAGAATTTTTGATAATAATAGTTAAAAACCGAAAAACCAAAAGTCTCTTGAAAGACACTTGACTTTATTCAATGACAAAAGAATGTCGAAAGTAGAAATTGACGAACCGAATTTAGCGCCAGTCGATCCTCTCTTACTCGTCAAAGATGAACAGCAAACGAAAAAACCGAGTTTTCTCGAGCGATTTTCAGGCATTTTATATGCACTTATCGCTTCGGTTCTATTTGTTCTGCCAACATTCATAATCAAACAATTAGAAGTCGATCTTCTCGATGCGATCATCTTACGTTTTTTACTTCAAACAATATTTACATTCATTTTTGCATCCTACAAAAACTATACGATTTTCGGTGGAACAACCAAACAGATTGTTCTTCAAAGTCTCTGCTGTTTTACTGGTGCTCTTGGTGTTCTTCTATTTTTTCTTGCTATACGTTACATTGAAATTCCCGATGCGAATACATTATGTTACACTCGTGTTGTTTGGACAGTTGTTTTAAGTGTGATTGTCTATCGTGAACGACCAACTCTAAGTACTCTAATTGCTCTTCCATTAACACTAATCGGTGTTGTTTTCGTTACTCAACCAACATTTCTTTTTTCGACAACAACATCTCAAACAAATTCTATCGATTATAAATATCGTTTTATTGGTTTTGCTATGTCATTGGCAGTTGCATTTACATCAGCTATCAATGTTCTATTATTTAAACAATTAATATCAACGTCAAAAGATATAAAACCAAGTATATTAACTCTTCAATTTACATTTGCAGTTTTACTTTTACTTATTGGAAATCAATTCTATAAAATCTTCTATCTTGAAATAGCGTTTCAATGGGACGTTTTCTTCTCATGGAAATATGCTCTTTCATCATGTATTTCGCTTATGGCCGTTCTAGGAAGTATTCTAACACAAAAAGCAATTAAACGTGAACATCCAGCCGTATTTTCACTTCTCGGTTCGTCCGAGATTATTTTTGCTTTAATTCTTCAGAATATGTTTACATCGCATCATTCGAATTTCAATGCTCTTATCGGTTCGGCATTAGTTATTTTAAGTGTTGTCGTACTTGGAATAGGACGAATACTTAGTGATAAAAAACAAACATAAAAGGAAAAAAAAAGAGTTTGATTTTATTTGAAGAATAATAATTAGGTTCAAAAATTAGTTGATAATAATAATAATAAAATGAATTAGTCTGATTCGTAAAATGAAATAGCATTTTCAACGAAATAATCATAGATTTGTTTTCGCATAGCATCAACATCTTGTCCAAAACCAACTAAAGTCAATTGATTCTGTTTGACTTGTAGTAGAACTCGTCGACGACGAAAACCGCTCGGATTCGAATAGAGATCTCGAACATAGGCATGCCAAGCGTCGCCAGCTAGACAACGTTTATCATCTTTATCTAACATAATCGAACTGACACGAATATCATGACGAAGAAAGTCATAAACACGATCGCATGTATCTCGTGAAAGACTATAGAGAACTAATTTATGATGACTTGCACTACTCGATTGACCGTAGTTATTCGATGAAAGTGTTGGCGATACTGAACTACGACGATGATGATCAGTTATACGTTCGATTTCATACGAACAAACGTAATCGGCACGTGCAAGATTATCAATAACGATTTCGACTGAAATTGAAAAATCAATTTTCTTAGAAAATTATTTATTAATGTTTCGAATCTACCAGTATCAGGATTGGATAGAAAGACAGCCATTTCTTTGCCAATTTTATAATGTCGATGGATGATATTATTAAGAATTGATTCAAAATATGTTTTGCAAACATTAACTTGATCAAGTGGTCCATGAAGAATCATTCGTCGAGCATTTCGCTCGATTTCAATATTCAGATTTGTATATGTTCGTTTAGCTAATTCAATAAAACGCATTGATAGAAGATCGATATGTGACGAACGTAGACTTTCTAAACTATCGTCGATAATGGCCGTCGATGGAGTTGATAGAGCCGATGGAAGTGGTATTTCGAAATTATGTGTAATTGATTTCGTCGGTGATAATGAACGAATAAGTAATGATGAACGATGATTATTCACTTTTGGATCACGTGTCGTACTAACGGGTTTACTTCGATAGACAGCTCCATTTAATTGTGTATGATTGGTTGATGTACGTGTCGTAAGCATGTCAGTTAATTCGTTCAATGCTCGATCGAGATGTTCTTTTAATGCTGTAATAATGATATGATCTTGTTGACTATCTGATGGAGCCAATTGTATGAGACGTGTATTATCTCGTAATGAAAGATCAGTAAGTTGTTCGGGTGTAATCGATGGTATTTTATTATTATTCCAAGGTACTTTATGAATAACTAAACGTTCAGTAAGAAAATGTTCGATTAATTTATTAATATCTTTCGTCCATTTAGCACGACGTGTTACTGTTAAACGATCTTGTGTACAATTGATTTCGATAGTATTTTCAGTTTGTAGACTAATTTGACCATTCAACGGTCGTAATTGTTCACGAAATTCATCGAGTAACGGACGGTTTTTAAGTAGAAATGCATATCGACTGTCGTCATTTGCTCGATAATAGATTGGATCTGGTTTTCTTCCTACATTTGCTGCATCAATAAATGGTTCAATGCCCATATGAGGATAATAGACACGAACATCAAGACGATGACCGTGAATTAAATGTTCACGTTTAACAATCCGTCTTACGTCTTGACAAAAAAAACGAAGAAGAAGATGAACAACAGCTCAGAATACATTCTGTTTATTTTTACCTTTAAAATCAGCAAATGTAACAAGTGCATGTTGTTGTTCGTGATCGAATGTGACATCTGTAACTTGTCCACCGTCGCTACGTCGACGATTCGAAAAATACAGTTCGAGAACATCTCGTGAAACATCGGCAGGCAAATTTCGAATCATTACTGTTGCTGGTGGTGTGACTTCCATGAAGGATATTTCTGAATCGTTCAATTTCGATCGTGTCGCATGACGACGTCGAACTTCGGACATGTCGAGTTCAGTTTTGAATGTTACCATCACAGTTGTATCTTCTAAATTCGAATAATCAATTCGTTCGATTTCAGTTTCGCCCGATATATGTTCGAGATATAATTCGAGATATTCTTGAATGAGATCAATTGGTAAATTAAATAAAATCAAACGACGTAGATCAACATCGACTGCTGACGGATGCGTTCGTTTTATATTTCGTGTTGGTGGTACACTCGGACCGATCAATGTCGGTGGTGCCACTGGATAGACTGGATATTGATGATAGGGAGGAGGATATCGTGTTGGAACCATTGCTGATGAAACTTGTTGCATAATTATTATGATTATTATTAATTAAATGAAATGAAAAGAAATTTTACACATTGAGTATATATTAATGTTCTCGCGTCTGTCGAATGTCAATGATAAGCAACAAACGACCTTTAAATATAAATGAACGCAAAAGAGATGAACCGTATCGCAGATTGCGTCGTTTTTTTTTTCAATGTAAAAGAAATCGAAAGAGAGAATGTGCGAAAGATTCTGTCGCGCCTTGTGTCGTCAAAGGAATAGGAAAAGAGAGAAAGGCCCTCTTATTGCACGACTGAGCTGGTACGCATATATTTGATTGATAATTGAAGGACATTATGAGAAAGTACATTTCATTGTGGCAATATCCGTACTAAATCAATCAAAAAAAACACACACACACACGTATATAGTCGACGTGTTCGTTTCAATGTCAGTAGATTGATTTAAAATTTTTTTTTTGTCTCATCATCAAAAACATTCACATTTCATTATGAATAATTGACTTTCTTCATGTTTGATATAAGATAAGATTCGATCAATACAAGATATGACCGCTTCCATTGTAACCAATGGTGAAAAAACGATATGCAATTCGAAACCAGGTGCTAACCAACCAAGTAACGCTTCGTGTTCAGTTGTTGCATAGACAATTTTTAGATGATGATTCGAATGATGAAGACGTCCGTAAATAAAACGAATTAATTCGAAGAGTCGAATACGTTGATCATCAGATTTATATGGTTGAACTAATTTTGTTGAGATATATTGACTTAAACCTCGAGATTTATAAGCAAAATATCGTAGATCATTGCAAGCAATATCATCTAATAATGTTCGATCTCGATCAAGAGCGAGAGATATTTGATTGATTAAATTCGATTTTTTTAATTTCTAAATATAGAAAAGAGCATAGAACGATTCTCTTTTGTCTGAGAAATATGTTTACATCGCCGATAATTTGTTTGAAATTTGCAAGTATTTGAAAATGTTCGGGATTAACTGTTAATAGAACTAGACAAACATCGCAAGCATCATCCAAATAGGATATATACGAATGTAAACATCCTCTAAAATAGATCTCAAATTCGATTTTTGTTTTCTTTCTCTTTCACAAACCCGTTATCAAATCGAGGTAAACATATGGGTACCCATGATTGTACACCTTTGAATGCATCTGTACTATTGATTAGATTGATGAGTATAAATAGATCCGATGGATGAAGATGAAAATTTCTCAAACGTGCAAATGTAACAAGATGACTATGACAAAGAATTAGAGCGAATACCATATCCTAGAAGAGATGAACGAAGTCGTGTTTTTTTTTGTCTTTTAAATTTTGACAATCGAACTCGTTGTCCACGAACTGTTTGTACAACTGTTTGACTGATTTGATTTCGAATACCACTCGGTAAAACTAAACATTTAGCAGCTGTCATAAGCATGCCTAAATCTTGTTCGTACATATCGAGAATATTATGTAGTAATTTCTTTTCGGAACTCGGCAGCCAACTTCGTAGATCGAAATTTGGTTGAACAGAAAATCGATGTTTAATTCGACTTAATGTCAATGTACTTATGATTTGATGATAAGCATAAGTTAATTGTTGAATAAGAGACGCACCATGTTCATTTGTATGTGTTGTCATAACTAAAACAAGAGGTTCACGATGTAGAAATGCAATACGACATTGGCCAGCTTTGATAAATTTAATTGGACTATTTTCTGGTAATTCAGAAAATGACACAAGTGTTTGCATGACACCCATTAACGTGACTAGTTGATCTTCGTCGCCATATCTAAGTGCAAATCAATATGAATTGTTATTGTTTTTTTTTTAACATTTTGACAAATTATCGACGTCAAACCTTGTATAAACAGGTTTGCCATTTTCACTGAGAATAAACAGATGTTTAAGTCGACTTTTCAACAATCGTTGATGTGCTTCTCCGTCGGGTTCTTCATGATCGTTTTCACTTTTAGTTGACGATGATGTTTCAACATCATCATTTAAAATCGCATTTGTCGAGTCTTCTTCTATATCTTCCTAAATGTCAAATATTCGTCTCGTTTTTGTTTTCTTATTGATAAATTTTAAATTTGTTTACTACTGGAGTCGGTTCTTCGACTTGTGAATTCTTTCGAAGGAGTTCAATTAAACCAGATGATGGTTCTTGTTCGTCATCGAATATTGCCGGAGGTTCATCGGACAATTGAGTTAAACTATCATATGCCGGTAATGATTCTAATCTCGATAGTAACTCTTCAGGATCGTCAGTAGTTTTACGTTCTAAATCAACATCTACAGAGTCCATTGTCAATTCGTATGCAAAACGAAATGAAAATGTTTGAAAATTTTTTGTTTTATTTACTTTCAAAGATAAGACGAATATGATCTTGTTTTTTTATCTATCGTATGTCGTCATTCTTTTTTTTTCTTTCTCCTCGATTTAAATAAATTCACTTGTCAAAAAAGAAGCTCAAATGTTTTTCTTTCATAGTCAGAAACAGGTAGCACATCAGCCTAATAAAAACATTATTACAAATCACCAAATGCGATTTTGTTATTCTTTTAATTGAAAAAAATCATAGCAACACCTAGAACATAAATACTCATTAAATTCATATGCGTATAGACAGAATTATTCGCAGATTTCATTTTTATTTCGACACAGACACACAACATGATGCATTCAGAACGACGAAAGATACCCGTTGAGGTATCGGTTTGGACACAAAAAGATGTAACTGTTCAAAAACCAACGGTTAACTCGGGCATGATGCCCGATGGTATGAGACTTAATGTCTTTTGTCGACGAAAATTTCATAATGATCTTTTGAATTTATCATTTCAACGGCAACAAAATATCGTTCGACGAGATGTTGATACGAAGAAATTCTTGAAAAGACAACGAGAAAAAGCGGAAAAAACAATGCCTGGCCTTCTACCGTAAGCTATTTGTCCTTTTGATTGATAAAAAAAATCTCTTTTGTCAATTGAAGATATATTGCATCGCATGAAGAAGATAATGAAAATCACAGTACATCAAGTTTATCTTCGAATTCAAATCGAAGTATTCCGCTCACATCATCAACGGAGAAAAGTTCATTGTTTAAATCTCAATCGAACTTTCCTGTATTACCTAAAATCATGAGTTCACGTTCAAGTCAACCAAAATCTTCGAAAACTCATATTCGTTCCAATCAACTCAAAACTCCGACTGCCGAAGAACTAATCCGTAATTTGGATAGACAACAGAATCGTAATTCATCTCTACCTAAAATACCCGAACGCGGAACAACGAGAGACGCACGTTTTCAACGATTGATCTATCTTTTCTCTGATGTTCACGAACGCCAACCATCGACAATTCAATCGGTTCAAACACTCATTCAAACCAATCCAGCATTACAATTTCATCTCAATCCTAAACAAACAAAGAAAATGTCAACGTTTGATTTAATCGAAGAAAATATGGACTATATCGATGAAATCCGAAGTATTTCAATCGATAGCAAATCAGATTTCTATTTAATTGATGCATGTGCATGACAAATGTTGTTGATCGTTGTTAAGAAATATAATTCGAACAAACTAAAAGCTCTTGTGTTTGTGTGACGTAAATGTTTTTTTTTATCTGTTACCATGTTCTTTTTTTCTCTGTGTGACATTTTGATTGCTTTGTCAGAGTTTTTCAAGTGTACGCAAATAGCCACTTAAACATTTTTTGCTCCCTTTCATTTAAATACTAAATCGAACAATTCAGATTCGAAATAAAGAAAAAAATGATGTATCCAAAACGACGAAAGATACCTATACAGGTATCGGTTTGGACGCAACAAGATGTGACTGTACGAAAGCCAACAATTAGTTCGGGTTTGATGCCCGATGATACGAGATATAATGTTTTCTGTCGACGAAAATTTCATGATGATCTTTTGAATTTATCGTTTGAACGACATCGGAATATTATTCGACGAGATTTTAGTACAAAGACTTTCTTGAAAAAACAACGACAAAAAGCAGAAAAATCAATGCCGGGTCTTTTACCGTAAGCTATTTCTCTTTTTGATTGATTAAAACTTCGTTTTTTCTTGTTTAGGTATATCGAACCGTTCAAAGAAGAAACCGAAGATCTTAGTTTATCGAAACTTTCAGTTCGACGTATAAGTCTGTTAACATCTAAACCATCGATTAAACCTGTTTCACCAAATGGTGGTCGATTATCTAAACTTGCCAATCAACAATCGAATATAATCTCATCTGTCGCATCAACAAAAGAATATTTTCATTCGAGAAATACAAAAAAAGAACTATTACATAATATCGATCGTGAATCGAATTATAATTCCTATCTACCAAAATTAAATAACAATAACAATGAAGATTCAAGTCGAGATCGACGTTTTCAACGATTGATTTATCTATTTTCGGATGTTCACGAACGAGAATTAAACAAGGATCAATCTGTCGAAAGTATTATTCAATCGAATCCGGCGTTACAGGATCATTCGGAGCGTTCGGATCGATGGAAAACAACGAAATTACCATCGTTTGAAGTGCATGAAGAACGTGAACCGAGTGATATCGATCTCCGAAGTGAATCATTAGGCAGCGAGAAAGGAGACGATGATTTCTTTTGAAAATCGATCAGTCATTTTTTCCTTTTTTTTGCAAATTTAATAAAGCACATACCCTCGAAGGAATATTTTTAGTAAAAATCGAGTTGACTTTGTTTTCATAGGAAAAATTCTTCTTACGGCATTTTAGTTCATTTATTCTTTTAGCATTCGAGTCAGTTTCATTTTCAATCACAATTAAAAAACATGTTGAGTCAGAAACAACGAAAGATTCCGACAGAAGTGTCTGTCTGGTCACAAAAAGATACAACGATTCACAATCAAACGACTGATTCGGGTTGCTTATCGAATCACACAAGATTTAGTGTTTTCTCTCGTCGAAAATTGTACGATGATTTAATTAGTTTATCGTTTGAACGTCATCGAAAAATTGCTCGATATGATTATGGTCGAAAAACTTTCCTAGAAAAACAACGAAAGAAAGCCGAACGATCAATGCCTGGTCTTTTACCGTAATCCTAGAAAGAAAAAACAAAAAGAATTTCAACTCTACTTTCGTTTGTTTCTTTAGATATGTCGATTCATTGAAAGATGAACTCGATGACGCCAATCGAACTGATTCATTTCAATCACTCAAAAGCAATTCATTTGTCAAATCTGAATATTTCTTTCTGCCGACAATAAGCAATGATAAACGTTTTCAAGAACTTCTAAATCTTTTCGATGATATTCATTGTTGAACTAATACTTATTCTTCGTATGACTCAATTTTTTCTCTCATCTTAACCACTAAACTATTTCGAATATTTATTTTATTCTCCTCTTTTTTGTTGTAAAAGTCAAGATACAAAAATCGTTTCGGAAAGAAGATCATCATAGAGTATATTTTTATGACAGAAACAAAAAAAACGAAACCAATATGCTAACACACGATAAAAACAACAATAACAAATGTTTTAGATTTAATCATTCGCAAAAGAAAAAAGAACATTTTCCCCCTTTTTTTTTGCTTTTGTTTGTTGTTAATTTATTTGGTGTATTTACCCCAAATATGTAACATGAAAACGCTCGCAATAAAAATTAAACTCATAACAAGAACTGGAACAGGGCCAACTTTAAGACCTGGCGAATCTTCGGTATAGAAACGCCACATACCGGCGCTTGCACCACTGGCAGCACTTGGTCGACTACGTGTTGATGCAGTTGTCGATCGTCGTTGACGTACACCTGCACCACCAGCACTAACTCGTGGTCCGGCGGCTTTACCTCCGTCTCCTTTACCAACCTAAATCGAAGGCAAATTTGATTTCATCAGATCGAAACTATGTCTCTACATACAGTTGTTCCACTAGGTGAAGCTGGCATCTTATGTTCGATTTAACGTAGAAATGATCTATTCGAAATATAGGTTGGATAGATGACGAGAAGGAAAATCGTGTACACGTATCTGTTTACGATACAACCAATCGGATCGAACTCGTCTGCGTGTCAGATAAAAGAGGTCGCAGACGAAATTTTGCTTTCGATAGATGGAGACAAAAACCAGTGAGAGATTTTTTTTGTTTTCGATTTATTAGAAATATCAGAAGTACATTTACACGCACACGCACACGAAACAACAGTTACTGCATGGCAGGTGTTGGTAATTTTGCATCCAATTGTACTCCCGAACCCGAATAACCTTAAACAAAAACACATTCGAATAGGAATTTTGAAATCGAAATCGTTTTCACCTGTGCCACCACGTTGCAATGGAATGATATCATCGTCTCTCAATTTTTGACCTGTTATTGGATCGGTCATATCCAATTTAATCAATCGATTAACACAATCCATTGTCACAACATTTCCCGATGTTCGTAAAACTGCACACGGCACTGAATTGCCGAGAACATCGCCAGTTACTGCGCAGACATATCGATCACGTACGGCGACCAACGGTTGTTTATCCGGTTTGACACCGTTCGCAAATTTGAATTTGACATCAATTAAATCTTTCATTGAAATTGGTTTGCCTGATATCGGACAGTAGACATGTTGATCGGGCTTTTTCAATTCAGTTTGTTTTGCTTTCGGTGTCAACGATGGAATCCAGAAGCTCGGCAATTGTTTAGCTTGTTCGCCGGTCATATTACTTAAAGATTTCGATGATGATGCTGCTGTTGCTGTTGACGATGATGATCCGAGATCGTCATCGTCGTGAGTCGATGCTCGAACCGATCCTGTTGAGGGTGTGAGAAGTGTCGATGGTGTTTGTTCGTGATCTTTTGTCGAGAGAAGAGTTTTAACTGTTTGATTGACTGAATATGTGGCTTCTTTTTCTAAGAATTTATTGATTTTCTTTTGATGATCATTAGCATTTTGTTCGTCGAGTTCTTGTTGTTTACGATCGAGTTGTTTTTGATATTCACGAAGTTTTCGTGCGTTTAATTTCTTTTGATGAACAATATATTCTAAAAAAAAATTTTCAATCTACCAATTTAATCAATGAAGATTTTTTTTGTTACCAAGTATGGCTTGTTTATCGAATAGATATCCGTCTTTAGTGACAACCGGATCTCGACATGGTTGTAAAGTTAAATTACAACAATCGAATTCTTTAATTGCATCTTTACTCAAACGCATTTGCGCAGTTCCATAGCCACCTGTTGCTGAATCTTTATGTTTTTCATGATAAGTGTAAACAGCATTGGCTGTCGAATTTTTCGAATGACGAGTCATCTGAAAGAGAGAGAGACACATATTTTCTACATTGGACTATACAATCTTTAAGGTTTGTTTATTGAAAAAAAAGAGTTCGACGAGAGAAGTGTATTAACAAACGATGGAGGCTGATGAATAGCTTTGAGAAGATTCACATCGGCTGGTCGTGCTTTCGGTTGATGTGACGGCAATTGTAGAAGTGTATTGAGAATGCTCGTTGTTGCTGTTGTCGATGGAGCAGGTGGTGGAGGTAGTGGTAATGATAATGATGCTTGTTTGGTTTTTTTAGCTGTGGATTTAGCTGGAGGTTTAGGAGCCGATGGTACTGCCGGTGGTAGATCGAGATTTTTTCGTTGTCGACCACGTTTTGTTACTGTTGTTGGATCTTTTTCTTTACGTTTACGTGTAGTCGTCGATGTTGGCAGAGGTATATTCAAAAATATTGACTGTGGATCTTGTTCAGGTGGAATTGTAAGAGTTGTCAATGTATTTGTAGATTTTCCTGTATTAAGAAATGGTTCGTCTAAAGAAGAAAGAGATTAAATAGACAATGAATTCAACGCTTTTACTTGAATCATCATTATGTGTAGCTAATGGTGGATAAAGTCGATCGAATTTTTTCTTTTTCAATTCTTCATCGATCTCTTCACGAGTCGATTTCGGCGTTACAATTGTTAAAAAATCGAAAATTTCCTCCTAGAATTCATTGAAATTCTAATCGAACAGTTTTTATCAATATTCTCAAATACCATTATCAATTTATCAATTAATTGCTGTGGTAAACGAAAACGATATTTGCCATTTTCAGACATTAATAATTTCTCATCACATTCTCCTAATTCAATTAAACCATTTCGAGATTTTAATCTCTGTCTATAAGAATCAATTTGATTCGTTAGTTGTTTTTCTCCCGTGAGAAATAAAATCGATGCATTGATTTGAGTAAATTCATTCTAAAGAAAATATTTTGAATAATTGATTTTTATTGTTTTGATTTTTTATTTACTTTCGTTTCTTCGGAAAGTGAATTGAATGGTAGAGACATACAAATAACTGATGATATCGGACAAACAAGTGCAGCTTTGAGTGCAAGAATACAACCGACATTCCAAGCAAGAAACATCACATGATGATTTCGATATAATTGACGAATTTGTTGAAATTTCGAAAGAATATCATCGTATGCTGTTTGAACTTCGTCTTTTTCGACTGGTGAACAAACGAGAACAGTAGCTAATTGAGAAAGATTTCGTTCCCAAAATTCAATACGTTGCATATGACTGCCGTATGCTAAACCGGGTATAATTAAGCAAACAATCGGAATGGATATTGGTGATAATGTGATACTGTAGATCACTTCTTCAGTGAGATCAGTTGGCTTCTGAGAAAGTTTATTGTAAACAAACGAGCAGAGACTAGTTATCGGCCAAGTTTGATCGATTTTGAGAAATATCGAATGAAAATTGGGATACTAAAATAAATATCGAAATGATTCAAAATTTTCAATAAATAATTAAACAACGAACTTCATAATAAAGTATTTGAAATAGATCGACATAATGTCCGAGAGATACTCGATCGAATGTCGAACATACATATTCATGTAACCAACTGAGAAGATTTTCAAGATTATCGTTCGAATAATTCTTCAAAAACGACGCTACTTTCGATACAATATGATGTATCGACAATCGCCAATAGACAACATCGGATGAATTCTACAAAAAACACGAAATAAAAACTATGCAAAAACAGAAATTTCCTCGTACTAATTCACAGCAAAGCGATGCTAGATGTGTTTCATCGATAAATTCTCGAATACGATTGATGAATATTTCTTGTTCAGCAGTTAGAATCTGATCGGATTTTTGTTCGTAGTCGAATGTTTCGGGAAGATTTGTGTTGATTGTTGGTGCCCAATTGATTTTCTCAAGCGGTTGATCAATTTCTTCGATTTCAATATTACAATTGTCTGTTGAATTCGAACGAAAGAATAATTGTACACGTGGTAATGCACTTGCTAATGTCGGATCATCAATCCATGGTCGAGAATAACTATGATCAGGTTCAGTTTCTTCAATAGAAAAACAAAACAATAAAAACAATCCAAAAATCGAATCGAATCGATTCTACTTTGAACAATTTCATTTTCATAAAATGCTGCTTTCGAAAGGCAAATTTCATAGAGATTTTTATAAGACGGATTAATAAACTGTCGAAAACGCATATCTTATCTAAAATTGAGATCATTCGATTGACTTTATTGTTTCTACTATCGATTTTTAAAATAAAAAAGATCTAAAATCCCTTGTCTAAATCGAGTTTTTTCTGTAATAAACAACTTCCACGATAAATAAATGCGTCGATTAAACTGAAAACAGTAAACACTCCACCCTAAAACAGAAAACATGATAAATTATTTGGTTTTTATCGAATCAAAATTGTCAACATACAATAATTGCACAAAGAGAAGTCAAAAATTGAGTTAATGAACGTTGTTCTTCGATGAATTTCACCATAATTGGACTTATTTCATAAGTAAAAAACACGCCTGGCAATTGATGATCGGCTGAATCGAAAATATTCTGAATAATTTTTCGATGTTTAGTAACCGAATATTGATTTGTCACAAGTTCTGTTTGATTGCGAAAGACATAGATTGACGGAACAATTTTCACATAATAATGATAAAGTATCGAACCACCATCATGAGATTGAGCGAGATGTTTTGTTTGAGATAACGGATTGATTTGATTGGGAAAATTAGCACCAAATGTTAATTCATCAATAAAATGACTTGTATTCAATGAATTTAAACGAAGACTTTTCAATGAATGAACATGAATATGATGTTCTTGATAGGATTGACCGGGTGCAATATGAAAATTACCAGCTACTTTATTCACTTCGAGATAACCGTGTAAACGGCAGCCTTCGTTGAGTTCAGTTGAATTCGTCGTATCAATGGTTACACCCTCACGAATACATTGATGAAAACCGGTTGGATCAAATGACCATCCTTTAATTCGATATGCTGCTTTGACATCATCACATGTTGAACAACATTTTTGAACATTCGATTCAGCTCCATAACACGATTCACAATCAGGTACACTCGCTGCTGCTGCTGCTTTTGTTGTTGTTGAAACAAGAAGATTTTCATCAGTGAGATTCTTTTTAACTTTTGGTTGTAGAGAAACTTTAACAATATCATTCTCTAAGATCATTCCATTGATATCTAATCGTGTTTTAAATAAACTATGTTCGATATCTGTTTGACTATCACCGGATACATCCATAGCATCAACAGTTAAATAACTACATGGTAACATTGGAAATTTCATATCAATTGATATATTCATTTTTTCTTGTCGACTTGTATCAACAAATAGAACTTGATTAACATCGATTGTCAGATAATATTTAAATTCAAGAAGAAATAAAATCAGGATTAATAACGAACTAAATATAGTCATAAAACCACCGCTTGTTGTTCGAATACGAAAATCATCGAGTGTTTTGGCGTAAGCATCAAAACGTTTCAATTGTCCTGACATGAATGATGAAAAATGGAAGACAGACAGACAGACAAAAGAGTAATGTGTTATATTCTCTATTGCTTATTCGATTGGTAATTTAAACGTGCCAATGAAAATCAAAATGACATCTACCATCTATCAATTGGTTGCTTATGAGCCTTTTTCATTTCGTCATCGTTGTTTTATTTTACCAAAAGGAAAAGTCTCTCACATTAAACGAGAAAAATCATGGATAATGAAGTGTTAATCACTAATCAGCCGATTGTTATTGATAATGGTTCGGGTATGATCAAAGCCGGTTTTGCCGGTGATCCGATACCGAAAATAAACTTTCCAAATTATGTTGGACGACCTAAACATGTTCGAGTCATGGCTGGTGGATTGGAAGGCGATATATTCATCGGTCCGAAAGCTGAAGAATATCGAGGACTTTTACACATTGCTCATCCAATGGAGCACGGCATTGTTGACGATTGGAATGATATGGAGAAAATTTGGACATATGTTTATTCGAAAGATCAATTAAGATCGGCATCAGAAGAAGTGAATTTGTTTTGAAGAATTTCGAAAAGAAAAATCTTGTTTTTTTTTGTTTGTCTGTAGCATCCAGTTTTACTTACTGAAGCTCCACTAAATCCACGAAAGAATCGTGAAAAAGCTGCTGAAATCTTCTTCGAAACGTTCAACGTTCCAGCTATGTTCATTTCCATGCAAGCAATTCTTAGTTTGTACGTTTTTCGTCGAATAAATTCTTGTTTTCTCTACAATCCTTTCTCGTTTAGATACGCCAGTGGTCGAACGACTGGCGTTGTCCTTGATTCGGGCGATGGCGTGACTCATGCCGTGCCGATTTTCGAAGGTTTCGCTATGCCGCATAGCATCCTTCGAAATGACGTTGCCGGTCGTGATGTGACACGTTATTTGAAATTATTACTTCGTAAAGAAGGTTATACATTCAAAACAACGGCTGAATTCGAAATCGTGAAAAATATCAAAGAACGTGTTTGTTTTCTTTCACCAACGGCACAAAAAGACGACGCAAATCAAGGAGATAAATCACAATTTACTCTACCCGATGGAACATCGATTGAAGTAGAACATTATTATTTAATCTTGTTCTTGAAAAACAAAACTATTTGATTCTAGCTTGGCACTAGTCGATATCGTGCGCCGGAAGTTCTTTTCAATCCTGAATTAATCGGCGAAGAATGTGAAGGCATACATGAAATACTTTCCGGTTCAATTCAACGATCCGATATGGATCTAAGACGAACACTCTATCAAAATGTTGTTCTCTCCGGTGGTTCGACACTATTCCGTGGTTTTGGCGATCGTTTATTAACTGAATTGAAACGTGTCGCACCAAAAGAAGTGAAAATCAAAATCTCTGCACCTCGTGAACGTCTCTATTCGACATGGATTGGGTAAATCAACACGAATTCTTCATTCTTTCGTTTTCTTATTCATTTTGTTTTTTTTTCTAGTGGTTCAATTTTAGCTTCACTCGATACATTTAAAAAGATCTGGGTTACAAAACGAGAATATGACACCGAAGGTGCCAAAGTCATTCATCGTAAAACGTTCTAAGTTCGTCTCATTCTTCTCTATTTTCTTTCTTGTTCTGATATACGCCGGCACGTGCAATCTCTTTTACATCTGATACGACAAAAAATAAAAACTCATTTTAAACACTTTTTTGTTTTAGATGTATAAGTAGAAACAAAACGAATTGATCATGAGTGCAAAAATGACACAACGTCGTAGACAACTCGATAGTAAACGTTCAACGAGTATAAATAATGAACATACGAATGGCAATTCGAATGCATTGGCTGCCGTTGCTGCTGCAGCTCGACGAAGAAATCAACATCGTCATTATCCAACAACAACGAAATCTCGTTTGGAATATTTTTATAGAAGTTTATTAAGAAATAAATTACCATTTACCATTCCATCATTTGTATTTCCTATTCTAAGTGGACTTTTTCTTGCTTATTGTTCCTATCAACTCTATACGACAATAAATGAATATCGAAATCAATATGAATATACGAACATTCCGTTGAAATTACCTCGATTAATCGGTGCCAATGATACAACACCTGAAGTCAATCCGCAAAGATTTTGGGGTACGTATCGATCGAATTTGTATTTCGGCGTTAAACATCGAAGTACACGATCGTTGAGCGGAGGTTTAATGTGGTTCGATTATGGTAAACTTCAGCAATCACACGATCGATTTCTTCGACATTGGTGCGATCAAAATGATCGATTGAAATACGCATGGACATATCACGATGGCGAAAACTTTGGTATCGAACAAATTTATGATGAAAATTTGCATTTAAATATTCAATATCTCAAACAAATTCATGGCAATCATGGTGGCGATTGGACAACAAGAATCAATGTTACACCACAAGTCTGTCTCCTAAACAAATAAAAATTTTCCATATCGATGATTTTTTGTTGTTTGTTTTAGTCTGTTAATCGAACAACACCGATTTCATTGTTCTTCTATTTTCATCATGATCTGCCATGGATCGATGAAATCACATCGATTTCTAGTCAATCACCAGACACTGTTTTTGTTCGTGGTCAAACAAATGAACTCGATGGTTTTACGGTTAAATTTCAAGTAAATTCTCGTTCGAGTCAATTTCTTGTTCGAACATTAACCGATGTATTTCCAATTGAAAAAATCCATGAAACAATTCTAACAAAATTCACTGGCAATTCGCATGAACAACCATTTATTCTTCTTCATGAACAACCATTGAAAGATTTCGAACATAATACATTTATTATTCAATTAACTCTCACACAACCGAATCCAAATGAAATCTTTTCATTCGATGTTATCTATCAATCGGATTCGTCGGCAAATCAACGTCAACACGATCTAACCGGTTCGATATTTAACGATGAAATTCAACGTTTACAAAAACAATTCGACGAACGATTCGAAACCATTTTTCAATTGAAAAACAAACAAAATTTTGACAGCAAAAAAATTCAATTTGCTCGTTCGACATTGAGCAGTCTCATCGGTGGTATTTCGTATTTCACTGGCAAATCTCTCGTTGCTAAAGTCAATCAAAAAACGCCCGATGAATATTGGCAAACAAGTCTATTTACAGCTGTACCATCACGTTCATTCTTTCCTCGAGGTTTTCTTTGGGATGAAGGCTTTCATAATCTTCTCATTGCACGTTGGAATCCAAGTCTTACACTTGAAATTCTTTCACATTGGCTTGATTTACTCAATGACAACGGTTGGATACCACGAGAAGTCATTCTTGGTAATGAAGCACGTGCTCGTGTGCCATCGGAATTTATTGTTCAATATACAAGCAATGCTAATCCGCCGACATTCTTTCTTACAATTGATTATTTACTCAAAACAAATGCGAAAAAACCAATATTTTCGTCAACATTTATTCAACGTTTAGAAAAATGGTATCAATGGTACAATCGAACTCAATCCGGTCCAGTTCCATTGTCGTATCGTTGGCGAGGTCGAAATGCATCGGCTATTCATGAATTGAATCCGAAAACATTGACAAGTGGTCTCGATGATTATCCTCGAGCATCACATCCGACTGAAATCGAACGACATGTTGATCTACGTTGTTGGATGACATTAGCTTCATCGGTTATGGGCAAACTTACGTCAACTCAACCGAATTCTTATTCAATATACGCACAATTACTTGCAGATAACGACAAACTCGATGAATTACATTGGTCTGAACAATATGGAATGTATGCTGATTACGGTCAACATACAGAACATGTTCAATTGCAACGTGTACCAATGAGTAAACCAACGCCTCAAAATCCACATCCGCAAACACATATGATTCGACAAGTAACCAAACAATCGGATGTCAATGAAAAATTTGTCAAACATTTCGGTTATGTTTCACTTTTTCCACTTATGACAAGAGTTTTAAGTCCACAATCGAATAAACTAGAAAAAATTCTCAATGATCTACAAAATCCTAGTCTACTCTGGACACAATACGGTCTGAGATCATTAGCTCAATCGAGTTCATTATATGGAGTCAGAAATACTGAACATGATCCACCGTATTGGAGAGGTTTGTTTCTATTTTCATTCAAATTCATTCATTTGTTTCATTTCTTCTCGTCAGGTGCTATTTGGGTGCCCATGAATTACATGGTTCTCTCGGCTTTGCAACACTATGCCAAAGTTCCTGGTCCTTATTCAGACAAATCTCGTCAAATCTACACTCAACTACGAACAAATCTTATCAATAACATATATCGTATCTACGAAAAAACAGGTCATATCTGGGAACAATATGATGATAAAACTGGTCAAGGTCATGGCAGTCATCCGTTTACTGGCTGGTCATCATTGATTGTTTTGATTATGTCAGAACTCTACGATGAATAGGACATTTCTTTCTTTCTTTTTTTTTGTGATACTCATTTTTGTTGTTCGTACACAAACATTTTTCATTTCTGTTTCTCTCTATCTTTTTAGCAACTAAATCTAACATTTCCGTTTTTTGTTTTGTTTTGTTTTTTCTAGATGAGTCGAATTAAATCCATGACCAATCTTTCGATGTATATATCGAAATTAAAATCTCTTGTTCTCTCATTTCTCTGCGATCATACGACGATCAAATGTATTGATTCAACATCGACATTTCAATATCTCGCGTGTCCTATTCGTTTACTCGAAGAATTATCTTTCGAACATCCTTGTCATTCGATTGTTATGCAAACTTTAGAAAATTTCCATAAGAAATATTCGGGCTGTTCATGTAAATATTTTCTCTTTTTTCTAACGAATTTCTATGAACAATTAACAAATCTTATCGAAGAAAGAACTATCTTCGATGAACTTGATAAATTAATTCAAAAATCGAAGTTTATCGCTCGAAATCAATTTGCTGAAAGTGATCTCAGTTGGAATTTCGAAACATTCGAACGAATCTGTCGATATCAAACAAATTATGCTCAATGTTTACACGAAGCTTATCTACATCTAAATCTTAATTTCAAAAATCTCATTCATCTCACACAAGTCAGATCTGTCGAAGAGAAATCTGTGTTTCTTTCGGGTTTATTAATTTCAACAAACGAGAAAATCGAAGGAACCTATCGAACGATTCTACTCGATGGTTATCTTTTAGAAGATTATGTTCATGTCGGTTATAATAATCAAATGAAAACAAAACAAATTTCAACGAAATCTTCGTGGTTTTATTTGATTTCATCGATTTTAGAAGAATACAAAATCGATATTGTTCTATGTACAGGCACGATCGATGACAAATTCAAAACGATGAATAATTCATCGAGAATTTTTATTGAAAATCTTTCGACGAAAATTCTTCGTTTATGTGATGAAAATTTAATGATTAATTATCTAACAGATTTAAATGAAGAGAATATTTTACAATTGAATTATCGAGTGTATTCAAACGAATTTACAGTTATCGAATTTACACATTGTGGAACTATTTTACAATGTGTTCCATGTGATTATTTAATTGATTTAAAACATGAACAATTGTCTCATTGTATAGGACGATGTCAAGAAATTATGAAGACAAATATTTATTTAGCCGGTTCGGGTTTATTTGAAACACAATTGTACAAATATATTTATGAAAATGAAGAAATGAATTCGAGTTCCGAATGTTTTCTTCGAACTTTAGATTTATTTATTCAAGAATTATCGAATCGAAAAGATCTATTTCAATCGAATCTAATCGACGATTTCAATTCTAAATTCGATGCTTGGACATCGAGTATTGATCTTTTAAAAATTTTCTTTCAAATCGATCAAATTCTCGAAATAACTGATACCGATGATTTAACTGATATTTAGTCAGATCAACAACATTTTTTTTCTTCTTGTTCTTCTAGATCAAAACAAACACCTCATCTTTTCTTTTTAATGTATTCAATAAAATTTCTGCATCTCAATTAAGATTAAATCTCTTCGGTTATAACGCAAAACTCAATCATGTTCAATATTCGTTCGTATCCTTTAGTTCGAGTAAAGATTTTTATTTTTCAAATTTTATTAAACTGAATTCTTTTTTTCGTTGAAAATTAGTTTCGTCGATTTATTTCATCGACTCGTTTACTTTTAATTCTTTTAACGATTAGTTTTTCGGCATTACTTATTTTACTTTATATTTATTCTCATAAACATTATCAAGAAGAACATTTGCCAAGACTTCAAGTTATTCTACCGAATGGAACGAAAGTCTATTTGAATGAAAATAATTTAAATGACGAGAAAAATCTCGATTGGCACGATAAAATCAAAGAAAAAATAAAAGACAGTGCAAATTTTGGTTTCATTCATGCATTTATTGCATCGATATCGGTTATTATTGTTTCAGAATTAGGTGATAAGACATTTTTTATCGCTGCAATTATGGCTATGCGTCATTCACGTTTAGTAATCTATTCGGGTGCAATGGGCGCACTCGGTGCAATGACAATACTTTCGGCATTATTAGGAAATATTGTGACAAAATTTGTACCACGAATTTATACGTATTATCTTTCGAGTATATTGTTTGCATGTTTTGGAATAAAAATGTTACGTGATGGTTATTTAATGTCACCTGATGAAGGAACCGAAGAATATGAAGAAGCTGAACATGAAATTGAGAAAGCTGAAACAGTTGATGATCTTGAATCGGGCGGTGGTAATTCAACAGCAAGTTCATCAACACAACAAAAGAAACCAAGAAATACACTATCGAAATTTACGACAATCCTTCGACGTTATGTGTCACCAATATTTATTCAAGCATTTATTATGACATTTCTTGCTGTAAGATCGATTTATTCAAGTTGAGAAAACAAAACAAACTTTGTTTTGAATAGGAATGGGGCGATCGATCTCAAATAACAACGATTGTCTTAGCTGCCAGTGAACATCTACTCGGTGTAATCGTCGGTGGAACGATTGGCCATGGTCTTTGCACCGGTTTAGCCGTTCTTGGTGGCCGTTTTGTTGCTCAACGTATATCTCCAAAGACTGTGACACTCATCGGCGGAATTGTTTTCATCTGTTTCGCTTTTTCCGCGTTTTTCATCCGTCCGGAATCTTAAAACATATAGTTTTTTTTGTTCTCTTTGTTGTCATTCGTAAATTTGTCTAACCGATTAAGGGAATATACGTGATTGGAGCCGGTGGATTCTTCATTTTCTTTGATTTTACTCAATAATACTTGTTTACATCTGCTTTTCTCTTTTTCAAGAATATGAAAGTCTATGTTGCATCGCCAGGTCAACATAATTGGCCGATTATACCCGATGATATTCAAGAACGTTTCATTGAACTTCTATCAGAAACATTTCTCGATGAAATCAATCTTAAACGAACACGAAAAACGAAGAAAAAAGATTCTTCAATTCAAAATCCAATCAAACAACATTTAGCCATCGGTCTTCGTTGTGTCATGCGTTGTTTAAAACAGAAACAATGTTCGTTTGTTTTCGTTTGTAATTCATTGAATCCAATGATTTTAACCAAACCGATTTTACTTCTCTCACAAATGCATTCAATACCAGCGATACGTTTGAAAAATTTATCGAATTTATTAACAAAAACATTTGCTATTCCGCATTGTTCGACATTGGCATTGAAAAGTTCGTGTCAAGAAAATGAGAAATTCAAAGTTTTGTACGAACAAATTTCTTCGATTGTCAATGGTTCTCGAAATGAACCAGCGAATGTAAAATTTCAGCCAGGAAAAATCATTGCACCGTATCAAAATCCGAAGAGAGTCTCAGGCGGAATACAGAAAAATAAAAAGAAGAAATAAAATATTCGATTTGTTTTGTTATTTGTAGATTAGTTTTTCTTTTCTTTGAACAAAAATGGAAGCTTCACAACGAAAATTAAACGATGCTATTTCAAATATGTCATCGGCTTTACATCGAAATCATCTTCGAAGAATCTATGTAAATCGTTTTCTTTTTCTCACAATCCGTGAATGTTGTTTTTCTTTCGTGTAGGGTGATGCATTTAATTGTTCGTATCGTTGTACAGAAGATGCATCACTGGATCCGTTACAATTCAATCAATGTGTCGAAAGATGTTCATCGAAAATTGCGCAAGTCGAAGGCACAATGCAGAAAGAAATGGAAGGTGTTCAAGATCGTTTAATGCGATGTATTCGAAGTTGTGAAGACAAAGCCAAAGATTCGAATGATAAAGATCAAAATCGTCTTCGTTCAGGCTTTGAATCCTGTGTTGTCAATTGTGCTGATGAAATTCATCAATTATTACCTAAACTCGAAACTCGTATTGTTGATCAATTAAAACGAGTTTAAATTAAATGAAATCAAATGCCTATTTTTTCATTGTGCCTTTGTTTTTTGTACGAAAACAAAATTCTTTAGGAAAATAATAAAACATTGACTAGAAGAAGAAATTATTACAAAAAAAGAATTATCTTTTCATTTGAATAAACGCCTCCGAAGAGGCTGACAAAAATTGCACCGAACAAAAGGTCCAGTGCGGGGCAATTGATGAAAGTTTTCATCTAGTAATAACCTCTCCTCGCGAAAACGCTCATCGGATAAGGTATCACCACTGCGCAGGAATGACAAACTCATCGATTCAGCTCGCTTTTTATACTGAGTAGTATTGCAAAAAACCAACGGTGAAAGTTTCTCGACACAGTAATTTCGTTATATTACTCACGCTGACAAAATCATCTTCTTACGTAAGAAATTTCTGCAATTTTTTTTTCCGTATTTCACCATTGATTTTAGTTTACATTTTTGGTTTGAATAAACGCCTCCGAAGAAGCAGCAAAAATTGCAACGATTCCGACATAAGCCAGAATGTGCGGGATATTGGGTATTAGTTTTCAACTAGCAATAACCTCTCCTCGCGAAACGCTCATTGGATAAGGTACTGCCGCTGCGCAAAGATAACTTCATCAACGGCACTATTCGCCTTTTATATAAATTTTTTTGCTAAACAAAACGGTGAATGTCGAGTCAACCACCGATGACTCATCGATTGCGAAAGAGACAACAAAGAACGAAGAAGAAAAAAACAGAAATATTTTTTTTACATTTTTATTTGCTTGTGTTTGTATTGCTAACTCCTGAGGAGTGTTGCGGGTTGGGTTTTTACCCAGAATAAAAAATTCTCGTTGAATCACATTCATTTTCGAGGTAATTTTTAAAGAAAAAAGTCATTTACTCATGCGTCGTTCATGTCCATTTTCTGCATGTTCAGCTCCTCTAGAAAAACGGTCGTAAGTGCTGAAAACAAACTAATTGATCTTGAAATCAAAATATTTTCTCGACGGATTATCATCATTAAAATCTGTTTTTAGGAAAATGACGAATGGAGATGTCACTGAACCGACCACACCGGGTGAAACATTGTTCGCTCGAGGATATCAGGTTGATAGGCGTCGTCAATCATTGTGCTGTTATTTTCATTCGTTCTCTTTTTTTCAGACTGAATTAGTCGAACAGGCGAAAATAGAAAATTTGATCATATGTTTACCAACAGGCAGTGGGAAAACTTATATTGCCGTGATGTTAATCAAAGAATTAGCTAATGCCGTTCGTTCGAGTTTGAAAAACGGAGGCAAACGAACGATTTTTCTCGTTAAAACCGGTAGATTTCGTCAAAAGTGAAATCAAAAAAAGTTTATTTGAATATGTACGTAGTTCAACTTGTCGATCAACAAAGTGATTATATTAAAACTCATACCGATCTATCTGTCGGTTGTTATTACGGCGAGTTAGGTGTCGATTCGTGGGGCAAAGATGAATGGAATATCGAATTTGAAGATCATCAAGTTTTAGTATTCACAGCTCAAGTATTTCTTAACATTGTTGATCATAATTATTTCTGTATGAACTATTTAAAAAAAAACTCATTGCTGAGAAATAATCTTGTGCTTTGTTTTCTCTCTATTCAGCATTGAATCAAGTTAATTTAATTATTTTCGATGAATGTCAACATGCAACAGGTGATAATCAATATGCAGCATTGATGAACAATCACTACGATCAATGTTCAGCCAAACCACGTGTACTCGGTTTGACAGCATCGATTAGCATTAAAAAAATTCAAGCTAAAGATCTTGAAAAAATTTCGAAAGAATTAGAAAAAACCTATCGGTAGATATTCGAGTGACAAGTTCTGTGTTTTGTTTTCGTAATTTCGTTTTTATCGTAGTGCAAGAATTGAAAGTGGATCACAACGAGCTGAGAGTGTTCAACATGGAACATCAGTTCAAGTTCAAATCCTACCTTATTCAAGCTATCGACAAGCAATTATTCAATCGAATGAAAGTCTAACAATTCCTTTCGATGTAAGCCGAACTTTTGTTGTTGAAATATGTTGTCTTTTCTTTCGTCAGTTTCTACGAGCAATGATCGATATTATTGAGAAATTTATTTCCAATCATAATGATAAACGAAAGAATCTCGAATTCACTTTGAGTGAGACAATGATCACAACTGATTATAAAAAAACAAATCTTGTTAAATATCAGAAACAATCGAGTGATTTTACTATTCATACTCAAGCACCAACGAATGTTCTACAGCATTTAAAACGTTTCTTAGAAAATGTTATTGAAGTTGGTTATGAACTTGGCCTTGCTGGTCTTTTTTTCTTTGCTAACGATCTACGAAATCGTCTGCAAAAACACTTTCTTCTTACTAATAATCAAGAAATTCAAGAGATTTTCGATGATATTTCACAACGATTTCATTGTCTTGTCGATGATATTCTTAAAACACTTTATTTACAATATTCAGATGATGAAGATATTCTTTTTAGTCCCAAAGTTTTGTCTCTTATGCATCAAATTATTCAACAACAAGAAATTCAGAATTATCAAAGTAAATGTATCGTTTTCGTCGAACGAGTTTATACGGCAGCGACATTAAGTCGAGTTCTATCGAAAGTTATACCTGCTTTTGGTGAACCCTGGTGCAGTCTCTTGAAAGTCAAACATGTTACAGGAATCAAGGCAATTTTCGGTGATGCACCAATGACAGCTAAACATCAAGTAAAATTTACATTCATTCTTAATTCCAAAACAATAAAAAAAGGATTTGTGTGTTTAAGAAACAGACAATCAAAGAATTTCGAACGGGAAGTGTAAATATTTTAGTAGCAACTGCTGTTGTTGAAGAAGGTTTGGATATTCCCACGTGTAATCTGGTCATTAGATTTAATAAACCGAATAATTTCTCCTCGTATATGCAATCGAAAGGTCGAGCTCGATCTAAGAAAAATGCAGCTTATGTTCTCTTTATGGAAACAAATCCTCAAACAGAACCACGTGATAGAAAAGAATATCAAGATTACGATCAATTAGAACAAGTTAATCGACAAATAGATCATTTCTTTTCGAAACAAAATTGACCGTTTTGATTTAGATGATTCAATCGGGTAATTTTCGTGATGAAAACAACGGCAATATTGATGCGGCTATTCGAAGTATTCCACCGTATTGTCCATCGCCAGGCATTGTCATCGATGCACCACGTGCTGCTCAATTAATCATGCAGTAACAAATTTACTATTGATTAATTAACAATTTCAGCATTCTGTTCTCTTGTCAGATACTGTATTCTGCTTGGTAATGGTCAAGTTTTTCCGCCTCGATTTCTCTTCAATGGACCCTCAAGTCCGTATACATGTATTCTATCAATGCCGGCCAATTGTCCAGTTCGAGATGATATTCTAGTAGATTTTCGAAGAATTGAATTCGAATTGAGACTAATTGTTCGGTTGTGTTTTAGTGCGATGGAGATCAGAAGAAAATAGCGAAATATAAATGTTGCTTAGAAATGGTGAAAAAACTTCATGAACAAGGAGAATTCAATGAACATTGTGCTCCAAGTCGTCGACGAACAATCATAAACATAGAAATTCCAATTGAAAATAAAATATTTACCTTAGCCGATAGATTATTTGAAAAGAAAAATGACAGTTCGTTTCAAGTCTTTCCTCGACAAGTAAAAGAACGATTTTACTCGCTTTTCTTTTCTATTCAATCTTGTCATTAGATTGCAATATTTCCTATTAAATCCGATGAGAAATCAACTGTTTGGTATTTATATAAAATCAATTCCGAACTTGGTTTTGTCATCCAACGAAAACTGATGAAGGTAAATCATCTGAACTTTACTTTAATCTTGTTCTTCACAAAAGATTCATTTCTAGTTACCAAAATTCTATCTCTACAATCCGATTGAATCAATTCAAATCGAATTTATTCAAACAATTGCTTCTCATCAATTAGATAAATTCTGTTCGTATCTATTCGAACATGTTTTCGATGATATGAACATTCCAAATCTTCTTCAATTCGACATGAATAATTCTCCATTTCAACTGTATCCTTGTCTAATCACAAAATCAAATGAAATCGACTATCAACGTATCGAATTGATTTGTTCTCGTCGAACACAAATCATTCACAACTATTCTCAACTAACCGAAACAGAATTATACACAACTCGCACACCATCGGGAAATACTTTCTATAAATACACTAGTTCAGTCACACGTGTTCGAGGTAATGATGAATGGATGCATAAAAAAACACTTGATTCAATTCGAACGTACGATGATTATTTTACTCACAAATATCCAAATATTTCTATCGAGAAAAATGCACTTTTTGCATCTATGAACACGTATCGACAGGTGAATATTAATTATTTACAAGAATATTATTCTCTGAAGAAAAAAAATGAACATATCGACGAGAAAATCTATTATTATCCCATTGAATATCTTCAATATGCACCATTAAATCAATATGATTATGAATTGATTTATAAATTGCCGAGTATCTTATTTCGTCTTTCACAATTATATCGAATTGAAAAACTACGAAAAGCATTTGCCAAGAAAATGAACAGCTATTCAGTAGGATCAATGCTTTTACACAATCAGATCGATTTGTATTTTTTTTTCTATTGAATTTAGTTTATCGAACCTGATCAAATGCCAATAGTAACATTTCATGATTGTTTAAAATCGACTACGAATCCGCCTGTAAGATCGATGAGAAAATATAAACATTCAGTTCAAGTTTTTTTTTTTGTTAAAAATAGTTGTTACCATTGATTCCTCTAATATATCAAGATAGTCTATCGAATCTTCAACCATCACCTGACATTCTTTTTCAAGCTATAACTCGTCGTTCAACCGGTGAAGCAACTGACATGGAGAATCTGGAAATTCTTGGCGATTGTTTTCTAAAATTAACTGTTTCATTATATCTCTATCATCATTATCCATCAGCAAGTTCTGGTGCATTGACAATCGAAAAAGCTAAACAAATATCCAATGGAAATCTCTATCGAATAGCTGTACATAAAGATATTGAATCTTATTTGAATGTAATCAATCTCAATTTTCGTGGTAAACAAGCGAATTGGATACCACCGGGATATAAACTTGTAACTGATGATCGAGAGATTATCGATCGATATTTGACACAAAAAGTTAAACGAAAAGCATTTGCAGATATGATCGAAGGATTGATTGGTGCTTATTTAGTGACAACAGATTATTTTCGAACGATGCAATTCATGTCTTGGCTAGGTTTAGATATAATACCAATTGAAAGAACAATTCCATCGATTGTTTGTTCGAGTATCGATGAAAATCAAATCGAATGTATCCTAATGAATTTTTATCGTGAACAAAAATTCGATCAAATTGAACAAACGATGAATTATCAGTTCAAGAATAAAGCTTATTTAATTGCAGCTTTTACTCATCCATCTAGTTTTGCAAATCGTCTCACAGATTGCTACGAAAGGTAGATTCATTATTCTTTTTTGAGAAGAAAAAATGTTCTCACTTTTTTGTTTATCTACAGATTGGAGTTTCTGGGTGATGCAGTTTTAGATTTTCTTGTTACTCGATATGTTTTTGTGCAGAATGACCATATAACACCAGGTCTAGTGACTGATATTCGACAGGATCTATCGAATAATGGTCGACTAGCTTATCTATTAGTTGCTTATCGTTTACATCAAAGAATTTTACATAATTCTCCTGATCTATTTGGACAAATATCTGTTTATGTTGGAGATGAAGAACTTTTTCCCAAAGATAGTTCAATGGAAAATCTATTAAATAAAGTAAAATCTACGATTCATCTATTCAAACCAAAGTTTTCTTATGATCTATTCTAGGATATTGATCAATGGGCTGATTCAACAGCACCAAAAGCATTAGCAGATGTATTCGAAGCTCTAGTCGGAGCTATTTTTCTCGATTCAAATAAATGTCTGAAAACAGTTTGGACAATCATCGAACCATTACTTCGACATTATCTCGGTAGGACATATCGAGATTGATAAGTTACATTTCATTTTTTTTGTCGTACATAGATCGATCGGTTAAAAATCCGAATTTAAATCCAGTTCGAACATTTTATGAGCAAGGTGGCAAAACAGTCGTGTAAGAAAGAATTTCATGTTTGTCAATCTTATTCTGTTTCTTAACTAGAGAAGGTACGGAAAAGGATAATAAAACGGAAAGTACAAGGTCTGTTTGTCTTATTGAAGCAAATAATGGTTACTATATCCGTGGATATGGTAGCAATCGAAAAGCGGCCAAATTCGATGCTTGTCGGAAAGCAGTGAAAGAATTTTATTCTTGATGTGTACCGAAAGTTTTACTAATTTGTTTTGTTTTAAATGGAATGAGATGCTGGTTTTATTTTGTTGAGATTAGATAATCTTATTCTTTTTTTTTTCAACGATAAATAAAAACACATACATGCAAAGAAAACTTTCTTTTTTTAATGAACGTCTTATAAAGTATTAGTCAAGTCCAGCTAATTGTCGTAAACGTTGTTTAAATAATTCCTATTAATTAAAAAGAAACAAAACGAACTTCTCATTAGTTTCGAATTATTGAAGTGATTGTTATTTACCAATCGAAGGTCTTCTAAAATTTTATTATCCATTTTTGTTTGCAAATCCGTCGGTGAATCGCGTTTACCCCAATTGCCTAGATAATTTCATTTTGAAAATAAAA
>ERZ778026.497-NODE-497-length-58548-cov-103.970304_pt1 | contig 58548 bp, 63 predicted proteins | sample MGYA00375756_ERZ778026 | MGnify/ENA primary metagenome ERZ778026 (study PRJEB29350, sample SAMN05389820) | bioreactor metagenome | isolation source: Ammonium sulfate bioreactor | place: South Africa: University of Cape Town | collected 2014-02-18 ... | reverse complement strand
TTGAAAATTCTGCGAGAGAAAAAAGAAATTCTTCTCAATCTTCTCGAATCATTCAGAATTATTCGAATATTCATCGAGAATTTCTCGAATCGAGTCACACGATTGTTAAACACACGTTGCATATCGATCGAAATAGTTCGATGAAATACGAAACAATTCTAGCCAAGATGAAACGAGTTTTGTCTTTGAAAACGAAGTGAGAGATTGACATGTGAAGAAGGAGAAATTAGAATCATTTTATTTGTAGAGTTTTTGAGGAATTACTTCAATTGAAACCAACTGATGAAAATGGTAAATAATGAATTCATTTTAATTAAAAAAAAATGTTTTTTGTTTTAGTGGAAACTCGTGAAGAGATTCGTTCGTCAAAGACGACGGATGCAACAGGCGTTCAACAAGAAACAACAGATAAAACGACGAAAGGTTTCGATTTTCGTTTAAACACCTCATTTATCTATTTATGGAAATTTAGTAATCGAAGAACGAAATAAATATGCGGTGGAAATCTGCAAACGAATTCGTGATAAATTAGATGGATCCGATCCAGATCCGTTAGTGCAAAGCTCAATTTCTGATCAAGTAAAAAGAAAATTAAAAAGAAAAACGTTTTCAATAATCACTTTTTCCATTAGGTTGCTTATACGATTCGAGAAGCAACCGATCTCGATAATCTGGCAACACTTTATGAAGGATGGACATCATGGGTGTGAGAAATCAAAGAAAAACTATACAAATCTGGTTACAATACGGTGATTTAATTTAATGAACACAAGGAAAAGTTGTATTCAAAGATTAAAATTGAAGACAAACAAGTATTATAAACAAGAAGAGATCAACTGATGATTTGTTGTTTCGTTTCGTTTCGTTTTTTTCCTTCGTTTTCTTTTTCTTGGTTACAATGACAATCGTCAGCTTTTCTTTTCATTTTATCTCTCTGTGATTGAGTTTTCGACAAATTCAAACGGTATTTTTCTTCTTCTTCTTCTGTTTGTCTATGCTTCATCGAATATTTGCCATTTCGCGAAAAAAAAACAAAACAGAAAAATAAACTAGAAAGATACTTACGATTTAAAAGGAACTGTAACCTTATTGGTTGCAGACATAAGAGGCATGATTTTTTTATGCTGATTATGACGAATTCTTACTGTCTACTTCGTTTATAAGTCTAGTGAAAATCCAACTTAAGTGGGAAGCAGAGAACATATCAAAGAATCGCTTCGTAATTCAAATTTCATGGTCTCTTTTCTAAATACTTTCTATTTAATAAAGGTTTGCATGGTCATATAACGTGCCAATTTGATGGAATTCTTAAATCCCTACATACCGCGTTCATGAATCTCTACAAACGCATTTATCTAAAATGGCCATATGAACCATTAACATTTCAACAACAACAGCAAACACTCCAAGAACATCATGATAAAGATATCCAATGAACAGTTTTGTTTTTATACCGGTATTTGTTATTCTTCAGATAAAATAAAGGAAAAAGAAGAATAATGGTTATTTTTTTCATTTCAAAAGAAATGTCTTTTTATTAAAACAAAAAAAAACAACCACAAGTTAATCTCGTGGTTGCAAAGAACCACGAGGCACTCGTGGGGGCACCGGTGGAGGCACCGGTGAGGCCTGGTTCTCCAAGGAGTTTTGGATCCCCTTGATGAGATCCTTGGTCTCTTTGAGCTCCATTTGAAGCCGAGTAATTACGGTCTTTAATTGCCGATTTTCGGCCTTTAATTGCCGATTTTCGGCCTTTAATTGCCGAATTTCGGTGGTCGAGTCGTTGGCAACTCTTGGTTCAACCTAAATAAAGAAAACAACACAAAGTTAGTTTATGTTGAATGAAATCTATGTAAAAATAAACTTAAAAAACTAATTAAGATCTAACTTTTTATGTTTTTCTTCTACAGAACCTACCACTATTCGATTTATATCGTTTTGCTTGCACATTATTCTTCTCTTACCTATTTTATGACCGATGAAAAAGAAATAAACTGACGCGTAGAGGATGCATGGGAAAGAAAAAGCTCAACCAATGAGATGGGTCGTCATTCAGAACGAAATTTCAAAAGCAAACGGTCATTTTATGTGCTCCATAATCTATCAAATTAATCGTCTAAAAATATTGAGCGCCTAATTTCTCTTGTTCCGACTCCAGAGGAGTAGAAGTAGCTTTGCTTTCTATCGAGGAAATATCTGACTGTAAGAAAATGAAATGTTGCTTCTTACCAACTCAATTCCACCATAATACGGCGAATCACGGCTATTTACGGCCATGCTAATTCGGCCTGGGGCAGTTCAAATCATCGAGATCGCGCACTTGCGTGCGCAGGACGGTTTGGTAATGATAGACGAGCATCGCGAATAATACGGGGAACAGTATCGAGAACGACACCGGGAGAATGAACAGGACGATCAATACGGTCGTCGCGACGGTACAAAACGATAGCGATAGCGTCTACGAACGGGCTATCTGACATCTGAAAGAAAAGAAACAATATTGATAAAAGTGTAACGTATGTGAATTTTACCCCATGTAAAACCATTGAAGCAATATTAGTGCACACGAAAGTAAATGTCATTGAATGATTATATGTTCCTCTATTATGAAATAATTCTACTAAAACTATCGAAACCAATGTATACGTGTTAGGGGGAGAAGAGAAGGAAAGGAGAAGCCCAACTTGCGATGGCACTTATTCGAACTAACTTTATTTAATTCCTTGCCCATATTTATATATATGTTTACAAAAGCACAACAACAGAAACGACGAGAGAAGAATGAGAAGAGAGAGAGAGAGAGATGCCAAGGAGTATGTCGTCTTATAACGACATCTTCCTAACAATACGTTTATGTTTATTTATTTCTATTTTTATTTAATTTGTTAATCTGTGTTAACCCTCATACTACCACCTGGGGTCTTTTGGGACCTCTCATCAATTGCGCTTTGTCCAATTCTTACATAGTAAAGGATGTGTTCCTGTGATTCTAGATATGCTATGAGGAGAGTTAACCATACTCAGTGATGGTGTTCGTTTGTTTGATTTGAATCTTTTGAGCACAATAAAATGTGTCAAAAGGTATCTCAATGTACTATCACGATTTGGGGTCGATCGTTATTGCTTCAACAACTTGAGCACAGTTCCGTTAATAATAAACGAACTCAACAGTATCAAGAGTCACGTGTATTTTTCAATAAGATATTCGCCTAAAAACGTCTTTGTTAGAGAGTGAATAATAGAAAAATTGCTATTAAATGCTGAACTTGTAACTATCATCGATAAAAAAAAAGCTATCGAAATTTTTTTTAAATTATTATGTCTGTAATATTCTTCTGCACATGCCCTTTACTTAGTTCCTACTTCGATGGAATTTAAAGTGTTGGAAGGTGGTAGTATGAGAATTAATTAAAGAATTAAATGAAATGAAAGGAAATACATGAAAAAAAAACAATTAAAACGAATTTTTGTACATGTGAATTATCTGTTCATTGTCCAAGAGAATTTTTCGATGTTTATTATAATAGAATTGATGTTGATACGGTCGTGAAACATAGGACAATTGTAAATAGAGATCAGCTTGAAGACGTTTGAAATGAATATGATCAATATCATGATGATCTTGAATAAGATATCGTTCGAGATAATCAATAAATTTCAAGCAAATTTTGCCGAGAGTCTCTTCGAGTTGTTCGACATACGATTGTGTTAAACGATCGAATAATTCATCAGTTTCAATAGGCATACTTTGATGATAGGAAACAAGACGTTCAATTGAATTTCGATAGTTTCTTATGATTTCTAAATACGTACATAAATCAAGTTTATTTTGACAAAAAAAAACACCAACAACGACGAACTTGGTACGACTGACCAAAGCAAATCGATTTGTTCTAAAGTTAATTGATTTTGATTGAGTTGTTCAATAGCTTGATAAATAAATGTACACGAATCGGTTAAACGATTCGTTTGTAATGCTAATTGAGCTTTCCAAAAATATTCATCGACGATATTCATTGTTTACTTCGGTACACGATATATCGAAAATGGTATATAGAAAAAAACGGTTTTTATGCCACGTGTATATAGTCTATCGTTTTTCTATGACACGTTGAACTACGAATAATATACATTCGAAGAAAACGAAAGAAAGAAGAGAAGAAAATTCGTATAACGTACAAATCAGTTAAGATTTGTAATTGGATGGTAGATAAAGACGAAGAAGAAATCAAAAACATAATAAAAGAATGATGTCGACGTCGATCGACCCTCACAACAATGGACGATCATTGAGAATTGTTTCAACAAATCGACTCTTTACAAAAGTCAGAACTGAATCAGGTAACGACTACTTCTCTTAATCGACAAAAATATAAAAAACACCGTTTTCTTCATCTTAGTTTTACCATCAATTATGGATCCAACCAATCTTTTTCCTGAACACCAACAAGATTTAAGTGTTTTCCCCAAAGATGAATCGATTCTCGATGAATCATCGCCGACATTCGTTGATTTCCATCGAAATCTTTCATCATCAACATCACCCCATTCATTTTCTCCTCTCCAACACGATCATAGCTACGGTCTATCAACAAATTCTACATCACTACTTCCATCACCAACATCCTCCGATACATTAACATCACCCGAATTAATCAACACAAATCCAAATTCATCGGTTGTTGTGACATGGCCACAGATCAATTGTCGAGCTCTACGACCTAATGATTATCATATGCTATTGGAATTGTTATCATCGAATACAACTACTGATTCACCACCGGTGTTTTTCGGTTCCGCTCTCATTGATCCATCGACAGCAACGCCGTATTCCGATGCAACACGTACTCAACCGAAGAAACGTACCCGTCCCGGACATGTTAAACGACCTATGAATGCATTCATGGTCTTCTCACAAATCGAACGTCGAAAAATGGTCCAACTAGCTCCGCATTTGCCCAATGCCGATATCAGCAAGTAAACACACAAACAATCGAACATATTCATTGAAAAATAATAAAATTATCTTGTAGATGTTGTGGTGCGAAATGGAAACGAATGTCTCTACGAGAACGACAACCTTATATGGAAGAATCCGAACGGTTAAAACTTCTCCATGCTCGACAATATCCAACATACAAAGTATTTTCCTTCAACACTCGCAAAACCATCATCATTCTTCATTTCAGTATCAACCTCGAAAACGAAACAAGACAACTTCACCCACAAATCCACCTCCTGCTACAGCATCAACATCATCATCACCACCCACAACAACAGCAACAACAACCATCACAACATTACCATCAAACATTCTTCCAACAATACCAACAACAACAACAGTTATTGCTAAAGAACAACCTCAAACACCTCCGCCATCACTCTCTCAACCTTCGTCAACATCGAATCCCAACGATCCTATTTCATTGCTAGTTGCCAGATTATTCGATCAGAAATTAGCCATGTTCGCTAGTAATCTTCAGCAATTTAATATCGATCATCTACAATATCATTTCACTCCACCGAATACTCAACTCTATCCAACGCCAACACCGATGCCGTTCGATCCCGTCGCTTTTCTCGCTAAACAACAACAACATCGACTTATTTGAGATAGACAGTAGAATTAGATAGAAACACAAACAAACAAACAAACAAAAAACAATCTTTCTCTCATTGTTGTTTATTTTTTATTTTCTTTTTCACGTTTTATCTTATATTTTTCTTCTTTGTTGCGTGTAGTTTTGTGATTTGCTTATTTGTTTTGCCTTGTTCAGAAGATCTTATGAACGAACCTAAATTATTGACTAATCTTGTTCTTTGTTCTCAGAAAAACAATAGAATATAGAAAATGAAAATTCGTTTTTCTCTTAGTCTGCTGTGAGAATATCATAGTCGATATGAACGAAAAATAAAGAAAAGAGAAAACAATTTAACACGTGCTGTTTTCGAATGTCTATATTCTCTCTCGTCTCGTCTATCTTATCCACTTTCACTTCCATCTTCTAACCGACACACAACAGACACACACACAAACACAAAAATGTTTCAAATCAAAACTCTTCCAAATCCAACGAAAAAATCATCACATTCGAAATTTTCGAAACAGATTACATGTAAATTATTCGTTGGCAATCTCGCCACACATACAACTAGTACGCATTTACAAGCCATCTTTCAATCCTATGGACAAATTATCGAATGTGTTAAAGTACGTGAACGTTACGGTTTCGTACGATTTTCAAGTAACGATCAAGCACAACGAGCTCTCAATGCTTGCAATGGCTTGCAGCTAAATGGCTATCCGATGATTGTCGAATATGCACAAAACGAAATATTGATCAGTCCGAAATCACCACGTGTTTCGACACGATATCAATCGAAGAAAATACCGATTACAAATGATGATCTACCGGAATTGAAATATTCCTCATCGACATTGAATCCTGATGCGTCATCATTTATCATTCCTTGTTCGACAAGTGACTATTATTCGCAATCGGAACGGCCATCGAGTCGTTCGTCATCGGAACGATCGAATTGTTTATCACCATCAGTACTTTCGGTTACAATACCATTGTCTTATTCAGATGACGACGAGATTTTCGAAGAGAAACATTCGCAAAAAAGTCTTCAACAACAACAACAACACCAACCGCGACAATCGGTTAACGTTTTTATTGGTGATAAAATTCTCAATTTATATGGCTCAAATGTTGATGTCAATAATAATCAAACAGCACTCACATTTGATAATCGTGATATTGATCCACGTGATCCGATTTTTATTTGGAATTTTGCTATTTATCCTGATGTTTCAATTAACCCATTTATCAAACGTACAGATATTAAAACATTACTCGAACGTCGAGTTTCACTTTATTCGTAACAAATAGTCAGATATTTCGAACTACTGCTGGTCAGTTATTAGTCTTTATTTTTCTACTCTGTGTGTCTTTATATTTATTAATAATCTTATTCGTTCCATTTGTCTTTCTATATTGATGTTGTGTGTTAAAAACAATATTTTTCGTCTCTCAAAATATGCTGATCTTGGATGATCTGCATTTTTTTGTCTTTATCTAAAGAATACCTATCTATCGAGTTCGATACTATGTAACCCGCCGCCGTCGTATTTACATTAAATTAATAATCTTTCTTCTTCCATTTATTTTTTTTTCTTAAATCTAAACTTTATTCTTATTCCTTCCTTCTTTCTTTTTCTTCTCTCTTTCTCTTTTTTTTTTATATACATGCGTCTACTTAAATAATTCTAATATTTGTCGGTGTCTTTGTGTGTGCTGCGTCGGTGACGATGTATATTAGGAAAAATTATATTAAGAATATATAACGGAATGTTCTTTTCATAGATAGACATGAACATTGACCTTAGTAATTAATTCAAGATTGAGTTTGGGCTTGTGAAATATGTTCATTTATCATCGATATCACGAGAGAGAGAAAAAGCGAGCTTTTTGACTGATTTGATTGAATAGAGTTTGCGTCGACTTGACAAGTAAGCGAGCAAACGAGAGAGAGGGGAAAAAGAATGAGAAATCGCAATGCGATCTGTCAACATCAATCAAGTCCTGTTGTCATCTACTTGGTTTTTGTATAGAACGGACAAAGCTCAAGTTCGCTAAGCTGCCGATCATTTTTATAAAAAAAAAATAAAAGGAGCAGGACGAGGAGGAGAAATAGGCAACGGATCTACACAATTTGATATTTATCGTCCTGTCAGAACATCGAGAGAAGAATTCAACTTGTTGTGATCCATCTTGTTCTTTTTCATTTTTTTCTTCTATTCTTTACATATTATTGCCCCGATGGTGACAACTGAGCAGTAGAAACGATGGCACTTTAATGTTTGCGAGCATGTTATGTTTGATTTATTGCTTCTGAATTGTAATGATGGCTCATAAATCAAATGAGAAAAAGAAAACTCTAATCCAGTTTCATTTCTTCATCTTCTTCTTTTCGTTTGGTCGATACAATGATACGCTTCGACAGTATCTCTTGTCAATCATTCGATAAAAGTCATGTTAAAAAGTAAAAAGTCCGATGACAATCGATCTCTAATGTCATTAAATGATCAATCTTTGTGATTATTAACGTTTTCTAATTGGTTCGATGATGGAAATCACATTCGTTACACATTGTATATCGAATCCTTCTTTTACATTTAGGAAGATAGATGATGATCATCGTTGTCATCTTCTATTGTTACTTGTCTTTGAGATGAGTGACGTGTATATCCCATATGCATTACGCGACAAATCGAGCTCGTTTATCTTCATCAATATTTCGACTGAAACAGGCAGCTAACCTGTCAGTATCTGCAATCGACTTTCCTAGACGACTAATGACGTTACGAACTGCCAGTCAGCAACAGAAGACGAAGAAAACTATTACACTTCATTCGTCATCAAATCAATCCATCAAACAATCACCTCTAGCTTTCTTTTTCTTTTTTTTCTTCTTCTTTCATTTCTATCTATCTGCACATTATAGACGTATGTAGGACATAGATTGTATGAATCGTTTTACATTGAAATTTACCTGTACACAGAACTAAAATCAGCTCATTCGTCACATAGAAAACAAATTGCAATTAGTTTCATTCGCAATCGTCCATATTTCCGATGATTGACGTTTGATTGACAGAGCCTATGAAACGATATGACGTGTTAGATTTTCGTTCATTTCGGATTTTCGTACGTGTATATGTTCACTTAAATCTATACGCATCATATTATATATATAATATATAGATTTGTCTATTCCTATCAATCAAAAAAATATATGCATGGGGCGGTAAGCATTTCTTTTGTTCTCTCTCTCTCTCTCTTTCTCTTCGACACTAACTCATCCATCACTCATTCACACGAATGATTTGTTAAAAAAAAAGAAACGAAGAAGAAAAGCATTCATTCATTCTTTCTTTTTTTGCTTTATTCTTCAGTTGCTATTCATTTTTATAGAATGACCGATAATAGCAGTGCACCTGTTGATCTACGTATCAAACGTAAACGAATCGATATCGATGACGGACAATCTTATTCGAAGAAAAAATCTCGTCAAACGGATAACGAAAATCCGCTGGATTTATCTGTTAAATCGAATTATCATTCAACACCATATCCAATGCCGCTCTATAACCCAGCAAATCTATTTCTTAATTCATCGGCTTTACTCTACGATCTATTCTTAGCAAATCTCAACTCGTACTGCCAACAACAACCACAAGTTCAACAAACACAACGTGTAAAAATCGAATCAAAATCAGTGAAACAATCATCATCATCTCCTCGAACTCAGAAAGATCAGTTACCAATCGGAAAACATGAGTCATATGCATGTTCCTGTGGTGAAAGATATACGAATGTCGCACAACTCGTTAGTCATTTGAAAATCACAAATCATAGTGCACAATTATCGACAACTCATGATGAAGTTGCTAAACTTGTTCGTGGACAAGATATTTGGCTGTCTCGGGATACAAATCCAGCTAATCAAATACTTAAATGTCTTCGATGTTCATTATCATTCGAAACATTACCAGATCTAACTGCACATATGATGAAAACCAATCATTTCACTCAACCTCTCTCTTCATCCTCATCAACAACAACAACAGCAGCAGCTACACCTTCGAATTCTCATTCCAATCTCAAACAACATTCGCCAGTGAAATTCATGTCCAATCAATCACGTTCGACATGTCTCGTTTGTTCACAACAATTCTCACGTGAAGTCGATCTTGTCGATCATTTACAACGTTTACACCAAATTCGTTTCAATTGCACAACATGCGGCATGTATTTCGAAAATGAAAATATCTACAAAGAACATTTAATCAAAGAAATGCATCACCGAAACGGCAAATTCAGCCGACATCGAGACTTTCTCGTGCCGAAGAAAACCAAACCGACGAAATATCAATCATCGATTGATCGAGATGTTGAACGTGTTCTTAATGATTTACTCGATCGAATTGTAACGAAAGACGAATCAACAAATGGAAATGCACTTTCATTACTACAGAACTTTGTTATTCAACAAACACCTTCGACAAACAATCTACAACAGGAACTCGATTTTAATAATAATTTCGATGATGAAAACAGTAATAATCTTAGCACTCAAAATTCAAACAAATCCAATGAAAGTCCATTGGTTTCATTAGAAAAAATGCTTGCTTATTCAACAACAATTCAACAACCATTAGTTCATCACGGAATTAAGAAAAAACAATTCGATAAATATCGTTTATTCGCAGAGAAAATGCTTCGATCGACATTTTCCTAACTCATTTTTTTCGTGTTCGATAAGTTTTATCTTTCGCTTTTTATTTTATACAAAAGAAAAGAAAAGAAAAGAAAAAAAAAGGATTCAAACTAAAAGTGAAAAATATAAATAGTTTAAAAAATCTCAAGCATAGACAATTTGATGGTTGCCTAACGAACGATTCTTATCATCTAAAGCTTGCTTGAACGTTGCTACACTAACTTGTCCCGAAGCATTATTCGCTGCTGCTGTTGTCCATGCATAAACAAAATCTTCGCCTGATACATAAATATTCGCATTCGCAAATATATCACGAATTTCTTCCATTGTCTTCGGCATAAGTAAATCGTCTTCTGTCAGACCACGATCGTTCCATATCGATGGCGATAGGAGAGCACCAACGATCGTATTCGAGCCTAATGGCGGTCGGTATTTATGATTAGGTGTAGCAATTGCATAGTCACTACGTGCTGTAATCGATGGAACGCCATATTGACGTTTAACTTGTTGTTCAGGACGGAATGGTGCTTCGTTGATTTTGTCATAGCTTGTTTTCCAACCGTCAGGCACCATTTCGTCGACTTGTGAGATGAGTTTACGCGGATAATATTTACCATTTGTACCTTCGGTTAGATCAGAAAGACTGAGCAATGGTCGACCTTGATTATCTTTAATGATTCCGAAATTATTCGGTTTCTTTTTTTCTTCGTTAACAAACTGCTCGAGGCCGCTCGGTTGAGCAATACGATAGCAAAGAAAATTACTAAATTCAATGAAATTCAATTTTCCATCATGATCCTGATCGCATTGAAACATCAATGCTGCAAGAAGACCATCGGATAATTGAAGATAGAAATTCTTTTCAATTGTATTCGCTAGTTCTTGTATTGATATGAGACCATCGAGATTCGTATCATAGTATTGAAATGCTTGTAATTGTGTTTTGAATGTTGTCATATGAATCGAACATAATTGTGAACGTAGTTTAGCTAATGCTGCTTGTGATTTTTCATCGAATGCAGCTGGTACATTAGCACGTTGATGGATGATTTCACCAGCTGATAAACGATCGGATGTGGTTGTAACACCGAATCGATAATCGATTGGCAGACCTGTTTCAGCAAGAAACCGACGTTGACGAATAATTGCATTGTCACTACGAGCTTCGTCGTATGCATTCGCAATCTGAGAAACAACGGGCGTCGTACGATTGGGTCGAATCCAAATCAGTGATTCACGAGCATGACGACCATCGGCATAGACCGGCGTTGGAACGCCGTGCGTTTGCTGACGGATTCGATCGGCATTTGTATAATGACGTTCGACTTGTTCGCCGGGTTCGAATTCTTTATGGCTGAAGAGATACATACTACGTGGTTGTTCGAATTCGTATTCGATTTGTGCGTGTGATTTGTTTGGATTGACAATGTCACCAGCTTTTTCACTTGAGACTGTTGCAATGCCGAATGTTGTTCGATATCGATCGATAGTTGCTGGCAAAAGTTTGTCTTGTTTAGCTTTCTGTCGATTTCTTTCATAAACGAGTTCGTTCAAATTATTCAAACGATTTTCGAAGTTTGTCCTCGGTTTCGGATTGATTAATTCGCCATTTTTACCATCACCGATATTTCCTATGTCACCGTGTGTTTCATCACGATGTGTGGGATCATGAGCACGTCCAGGATGTACACGAGGATGTGATACATCAGGTGATGTATAATTTCGATAGCGTTGTACAACTTCCGGAGCACGAAGTCCGGCTTGTTTGTCAGTTAAAAGGTCCCACAATTGGTCTTGTGTTAGTGCTTGTTTGACTGTGGATGCCATCGATACAGGCGTACAAAAGAAGAAGAAAAAAGCTAAGAAATATATTGTTTTATGTTTGCATCTTACAATTTTCTCTCGTCGATTTATGTTTGATCGGGAACCAAGCAACCAGAAAACGAACGAATCAAACTTTCTCTCGTTTTCTTTTTCTATTCTCAACACCTTCTCGTTCGATCGTCGTTGTTTTCTCATAGTACATACAACATTTCAAAACAAGACAAGACATCAGTATTTCTGCATTTATAATACGATTTGATTGCATCATAGATCTATTTTCTTTTATTACATTACAATGACTATATACTGGTGCATAGTACACCCCCAAAGGCCAATAATGTCATTGTGGCGGAGAACAATCGTTCGTTGAAGCGCACACGGACGTTATAGTTTCTTGATCGAGTTCGAAATGAAAAAAAAAATGCCGATAAATCTGATCAGTCAACCATTTTATATTCAATTCTTCGTTTTATTTCAAGATATAATTTATTCACTTTGTACTGTCTCGATATTAAAAGTCACGTTTATATTCGAAATTGAAATCTCATTCGTATAAACTTTGAATGTCTAATGAACTCCTGTCGATCACATAATAACAAAAGGAGTCGATTTCCTTTATCTATTTATGTTTTCTGTGCACATCATTGACACAAGAACGTACAGATAGTGAGTAAAAGGACACTCTTCCGGTTTACACCCCCACTGACACATCTGCTTGCCGATTTTACTCATGGAACTCTATCGAGCGCTGAATGCGCGTCGGTCAAGAGCAAGAATTTGTAATAAGACTGACCAATCGACAGAAAGGAGAGAACATTGTTCATCAACAACATCTTGCTCCTTTCTTTTTCTGCTGCTATTCTTCTCCTCTCTCTCTCTTTTCCCTCCCTCGTTTAGCTCTTGACGCATGAAAAAAAGAAAAGAGGAAAATCTCCTCGCCGTCGTCGTTGTCGTCGACGAGACGTATGCGTACACAAATTGAACGAGAAGAATATATTGTAGAAGAAGCGTATGTGAGAGAGAAAAGAGAGAGAATAAACGGATAGTGGCGGTTAAAGAGAAGTAGAGAAAGAGAGGGACAGACCAGCGTATGTGCAGAGAACATCTATCGTTTCTTCTCTGACAACAAATAGTACGAACGAGCATCCATTCACATTCATAGATTTAGGTAAAAATTGAACAACAATAACAATAACAACAACAATCATTCTTTGCCAATCGATTATGACATCAGTTTCTCTTACGATATACGTCGTCTGTCGAACAAATATACTCAATTGATCCATTTGATACAGAACTAAACTATGCCACGCCAATATCAAGTTTAATCCTCTGTATACTCGTCATTATCGTTCATCAATTACTTCGCCGTTTCCTTTTACTTTTATTCATCGAAAACGAAGACTGCACAAAAAAAATTTACACGTATTCTATTTCTCTCGGTATATGATGATACATAATTCAAAATGAATATTATCGAAAATGCTGAAAAAGAATGTGCCGTACTCGGCTCATTATTTCAAGGAATTGTCAATGAAATGAAGGTTCGTATTAATATCAAAGTTAATATTCAATTGTTAGTTAGTCGGTCAGAACGAATCAAAGGAAATTACATCTGTTTGACAAAAGACATCATACTAAAACTATGAAGACCTTTCAATACCAAGGTCTCCTTGATTATTATGCATCACACAAACTATCTCACTGAAAAAGAAAAGAAAAACTTTGATTTTTTTTGTCTGTCTTTTCTTTTCTATAGAACAGTTCATCATTATGGGAAGATCTTTCATCGAAAGCAAATAAAATGCATATTCAATTGAAGTAAGTGAACAGCACAATTCTCTCCAATCAACCTTGAGAAGAATTCTATTCCGAATACTCTTGTGCATAACATATTCATTGTATTTGCCTGATCGAATCAAGAAGAAAAGCATTTGACAAGAAATATTCTTGTAGTTACAGACATAGCTGATTTTCTTTTATGTCTATCAACGAGACTAGATTGAGTTTCATTGATGACTACAATCGATAATTAAATGATATATACGCACGCAAAGAGAGTCAGCTACAGCTGTCACAATAGTTTCATCGAAATAACTCATTATCACTTCACTAACTTCTCTCGATGAACATAGACTAGACAAATCATTAGTTAATATAAATAAAAATTTACGTTTCAGCTTAACTCACAGACAGATAGACATGTAAATGAATTTGATGTTGATATTTACAAACTAATTCTCTCGTATGATTTAAGTTTTTCTTCTTTTTTTTGTGCTGTTTATAAATGTCAATCTTCTTTGTGTTTTTCGTGTAGAACGACAGTAGTTACAATCAGTCATTTTCTCGATGCATTTCAACGTATTGCTGATTTAGCAACGAATACGAAAGGTGGAACGAAAGATATCGGTACAGCTCTCACACGTTTAATCCTACGACATAAATCGATCGAACAAAAATTGAAATGTCTAACGAATTCACTTGTTGAAACGTTTATTCAGCCGTTGAATGATTCGATTGAAGATTGGAAAAAATCGGCAAATACTTTAGACAAAGATCACGCAAAAGGTCTCAAAGGTATGTCGAAACAATTAGTTGCCGAAGAAAATTCTCTTCATTTTGAATAATATATGATTTGTTACATTCTTAGATTACAAAAAATTACGTAATGAACTCCGTAAGAAAGCATCTGAAGCTGTTAAACTACAGAAGAAATGTCGAAAATGTAGGTTGAAATCTTGATAAAAATAATGATTTGTGTTCATTGATTCTTTTTTTTCTTTTCTCAAGTACCTAAACATGATATTCTACATAATAAATTAAATACAACAATTCAAGAAGTATCGAATTATTATAGCATGTTAGAAGAACGTGAAAAGCAAGCGCTTCGATCGGCTATGATCGAAGAACGTAGTCATTTTTGTACATTATTTAATTTATTAAAACCTGTCATGGAAGTGGAAATATCTCTTGCATCGGAAATGAGTCATATTGAAGACCTCGTTCAATGTTTAATTAAACAAACAACCGATCCACATTGTTTACCGGCAACAAGTGAACAAGTGATTAAAGATATCAAAGGAATCGATTATAGTACTATTGTTGCGTTTAAAGTAAAAGAAAACAATCGTTCGTTCGATTGAATCAATGTTGTTGTTTTGTGTAGACTCCGCCGTCATCGCCGGGCTCGTTGAGTTCGAGAAAATCGAGTGTTTGTTCGATAAATAGTATAAGTAGTTCATCGTCGAACTCAACAAATAATTCACGAAGTCCAAGTCATCCTCAACAATCACAAATACCGATACCTATTCAACAACAATTCTATCAATCGAATACAAATCGATCATCATCGATACCTGTACGCTATTTTTCTTTTTTTCTTTTGGTTCGAAATTTCTATTGTGAAAATTTAGTCGAATGTTGCTGTTAGTCGAATATCGAGTGTTTCATCGCAAGACTCAGGTTTTACATCTCAAGAACAGTTCTTTGCTCGACCACCTTCGCCACTAGCTGAATCCGAAGTAATTCAAAGACAAGATTAAATAGATTTGAGACGAAATTTTCGAAAAATTTCAGCGTGAAATCGACGGAAGTACAAATGCATTGATCGCTGTTTCATCGACTTTAAATGCTTGGGCTAAACGTCCTGAAATTCCGTCGAATTCCAAACATCCGGCAACGGTTACCGGAGCTCCAGAACCATTGAAAAACTGTCGACCTGCAATAACAGCACATACGTTCGATCCACCGCCGCCAAGTCTATTCGAAAAGCCGAATTGGCAAATCTACGAAGAAACAAATCTCGTTCGTGACGATGCGACTCTTTCTCGTCAACATTCACTTGCAGCTCGTCGTTGTCGTGTTCGAGATCTCAGTCTCGAACGACATTCATCAATAACCAATACAAATGGACGAATAAAAGTCAGTCAAACACAAGATTACTATGGAACAATGACAAATCGACTTAGTCCAGGTAGAGAGATTTTCTAAACACAGACATTTATCTTGACAGCCCGATAGAATTGCCAAGGCTAATCGACATATAATTATTATTATTATTCCCGAAGAATTTACTCCATAAAAATGACTAATACATTGTTTGTTTCTAGAAGACATCAATCAACGTTTGAAAAATGGTTCATTACAAAAAGAAAATATGGTAGGAAAAATTCGACTTTTGTCTTTTGTTCTTATTATTAAATTTGTTCTAGACTTCTGATCCCCGGTCAATTGTCTGGCGTGATCAAACGCATCAAAACGGAAATGGTGTGTACGGTAATTATTACGGTCGACCCTCATTAGAATCTGCTAATGAAACATTAGATGAGAGTAAGTTGAAAACATTGACTTTGTTTTTTCATAATCAAAATTTTGTTTTTTCTAGTGTATGAATATCTAACGAAAAGTATGGATTCATTTGATTGATAAATATGATTTTAATTTTGACTTTTTTTGCTTTCGATTTAGGTATTCATCCAACTAATCAACAACAAAAGAATGAGACGCTCCGTCGTGGCATGTCAATGGCTGTCCCAGCTCATGAGAAACCAGCTCCACCTGTTCGTCGTACTCCATCCATGAGTGTCAATGCTCAAACATCTACTAGAATTCAATATAAATCAACTCAGGCAACAGTTCAATTGAATACTATTGAAGATTTTCCTCCGCCACCACCGGATTTTCTCCTATCCGAAGAACCTAAACTATCTCCTCCTCGTCCTCCTCCTCCTCCACAATCATCAGCAAATGATCCTCATACATCATTACTCTCGGAAATTCAACGTGGTTTTAAATTACGCAAAACAACAATTCAACACGATCGATCAGCGCCACGTATAAGATAATTTATTCTCAGGAATGACTTTGTGCAGATAATTGTTCGTATTTATATTTAATCATGACAAATGATCATTGTTCCCTCGTTTTTTTCTCTTCTTCTTCTTCTTCTTTGTAAATAATTTATCTAATCAATGTTTTCTGTTTTCTTTGTTCATGTATTATTCTGATTGTTGTCTAATGTTTTGATCACTTTTCTTTTTCATACAAAGACGAGCATGATATAATTGAATTTATCTCCGAGAAAGAATCTCAAATTAGTATAAACAAACAAAGCGAGAGCGAGAGAGATAACAATCATCAAGTGATCGTTACGATTTTATTTCGAGAGAAGACTAAAAATCTATCATACGCAGAACACACATACAAAAAAGAAGAAGGATGTCTTTTTTTCATTTCTTCAGATATTTGAATTTTTAGCATTCATTTCCATTAGTTCTTTATCAGCTTCGTAATCGCTGGCGAGTTGTTCATCTTGAACGTCATCTCGTGCCCAGGGCTCTGTCTCGCCACGAGCTAATAATGTAAAACTAATTGCTGATATAAGAAATGAAACAGCATAGATTGTAAATGCAACACGCCATTCACCAGCCGTTTTCTGCAAACGAAAAAAAAGATTAAAAAGAAAAAGAAGAGCAAACTAATTCTACGAACATGTTTCGTAATAAGACTTGTGATAACCGGAGCACAAAAACCGCCAATACTCGCTAAAGATATCGAAAATATTTTTTGTAGTTAGTAAAATGAATTGAGAAGAATAAACATACAGATTGTATTACAAATACCGAAAACAACACCGGAGTGAACGCCACTATAATCACCAACGTTGACAACATAACCACCGGACATCATAAATCCACTAAAATGAAAAGAAATTTCGTTCGTTTGCTAATCGAATACATTTTGAGAATCATCTCGACCTGAAAGCAACGCCAACGATTAATAAGATAACTGCTAAATATCGACTTTCACAATCGAGAAATGAGATTATCAAAAGGCAAATAGCTGGTGCTAATGTGCCAACACCATGAAATAATTTTCGAGTGTTAACACGTTTTAAATATTTTCTTTCAATTAAAAAATCAGCAAAACCTCCGCTTGTCACGACGACCAAAAAACTTGCAAGATGCGGAAGAGCAGATAGAAGACCATTTTCTTCTATACTGAACAATAGAACTTCGCTCATATATTCCGGCACAACTGCCCAAATAGCTAAAAGAATTGAAAATATGTTTCACAAAAACAATACGTTTTTCAACAAACCATAGAGACCAAAATCGCAAAAAACCATTGATATCAGTGTACACCAAAATCCTGACGAACGAAGCATTGGTCCCCAAGGTGTTCGCTACATACAAACAAATTCAATTTCAGCTCGTTTTCCTTTTCTTACAGTATTCGTATCTTGAATTTTTTCTTCAGCTTTACACGCTCGAATATATTCTTTTTCTTCGGCTGACATATGTTTATTTGTTGCTGGTGTATCACTAGCGAATATAAGCCAAACAAACGACCAGACAACACCAAGACCGCCTAAATCGAAGAAATTTTCAAGAGAAATACGACTTTCTTAAACGATTTTACCGAGAAGATAGAAGAAATAGGTCCAACCATATCGAAATATGAACGGTATAGCGTCATTCAACGAAAATGTACAGAAAAATCCGCCGATGATCAATGCAACGATTGTGCCCATGGATGGTCCTGTACGACGAAGAAATAATCGAAGAAAAAATTGGCGAGAGAAAAATTTTACCAGAACTTTGAAATGAGAGAAGAGTCGTTCGTTCTGAGGCAGGTGCCCATGTTGACCAAAAACGAAAGATTGTTGGCCAAAGACCTCCCTTCGAGCAAAACCAAACGAAATTTATCTCAAATCATATCGATTGGCTCTTACTTGAGCTGCACCAGCTAGAATACGCAATATAATCACGAAAGCTGAATGAAATTTCGAAAAAACAGGTATTAAAATCGTTGCTAATGATGATACAAAGATAAGAATAGCAAGAAATCGTTTTGGACCGAGAATATTAACAGCAACCGACGACACAACTTGCGTCATTGCGTAACCCCAATAGAACGAACCAAGAATAATACCACGCGTTTGTTTTGGCCAATTAAGAACTTGACTTATCTATTAGAATTTTCAATAATTCGAAAATAGATCATAGACTTGTCAATCAATAGTTACTTACCGATCGACTTTTTTGTGTTGTATGTTTATGGCATGATGCTGGAATAGGTCGATCAATGGCAATCGGATGATCAGCATGTGCTGAAGTCGCATTATCCGATACTGGATCAACCATACAAACAATTCCAACACTGAAATTTTCAAGAATTTTAAGATATTGTCTAATTTGAGAATTTGATTCTTACGCAATTCCATTTCGTTGAGCATAACAAAGGAAAAATCCCAAGAATGCCAAAAAAGCCAAAAGTAATCGATGTGAACATAGAAGAGGTGCTAATTAATTAAAAATTATGTCGTATTTCTCTTCTTCTTTTTCCTACATTGACTCACCTTTTGTTTGCGCTCCTTTACTGGAAACCATGACTCTATCCTTTGAAATGAATATGTCGTTTCAAGTTCGATGAATCAACTGATAATAAGAACGTCTAATCTATCTGAAAACTAGTTTAACGAACAGAACAACATGTTTATTCGTTATTTGCTGATGCAACATCCGGCCCCGTTTACTTTCATCAGACCCAAGTGGGCATAAGAAAAGACAAAAAAAAATAGAGAGAAAACGGGAAATTATCCCTAATCGAATCAATCATCAAATCGATTTCCTGACAAGATAATATTTATTCATTGAAGTTTTTCTTTTGTTGTACTTACGTACGTCGAAGACCAAGACCGTGTTCTTGTTGAAATGCTCTATTTTCACAGCGCCTTTTATTCTCAATATTTCTGCATATTAACACGTCGTACGAAAACAGACAACATTTCATCGAATCACACAATGAACGTATGCTGGGCAAAGATTTTAGAATGTTATATATTCAAAATATTTGTTCGATCATATTTGAGGGAAAAAATTCAAATAATATTAAGAATGTTAAGTTTTTATTCGCAGGAATAATAATGAATATTGAAAGACTACGATTAATCAAGTAAAAGCAAACAGACAGACAAACGAACGAAATCGTTTTGTCTTTTTCTTTTTATTGAGTTTCAAGAAAAAAATCTTGTGGGTCATCGAAAAAGTCTTGTTTAGGTGGTACATAATCGCACGATGGGAAATCATGATTATCATTTGCATGTCGTTGTTTATGATGAGCATAGAGTTGATTTTGATGAAGAAAACCTTTTCGACATACTTCACAGCTAAAACAAAAAACAAAAATTTGACTTTTTTTTATTCGTCATGGTTACCTAAATGGATATTGATGCGAATGTCGAACAATATCGTGATCACGTAAATGTTCAGGTCGAACAAATGTTTTGACGCATATTTGACATTTGAATAATCCACCGTCAGCTGTATGTTTAGCAGCATGTTGTTTCAATTTATCTTTTCTGTAAATACATTTCTTTGAAAAAAAAAATCTTCGATTTAGTCTCTCTTACCGAGCAAATGCTTCTTCGCAACCATTTTGTTCGCATTTAAATGGTTTAACATTCGAATGTTTAGTATTGTTATGTCGATTCAAATGAAACGTTGTCTTAAATGTTAATTTACATGTTGTACAGCTTTTCTGTTTTGGTATTTGTTCATTATGGTTAGTTAGAATATGTCGAGATAGATCATTACGTTTTCGAAACGATTCAATACAAATTGTGCATCGATAGAGAGCGGGATCCGAATGTTGAGCGACATGATTATGATAAGAATTATTCGTATAGAATTCAGCTGGACATAATTGACAAAGAAATCGATGAGTTTCATAGAGTGTATGATTTTGTAATTGTTCAGAGGTTGGAAAGGATTTTTTACATATTCGACAACGATATGTATGCTTTCGACGACGATTATATGCGTTACGTCGAGATGAAGTTACATGCCGTTTTTGACTATGAATGTAAGCATGACGAATATAATCAAATGGTTTATCGAATAATTGAGCACAGGTTTCGTTTAAACAACGAAATACTGGATTCAAACAATGAACTGAACGAAAAGAGTTTTTTGGTTTTATGAAAACAAAACAATGGAAATATTCGTACTCATTCGTTTATGCATGGTGAACGATGCATTTGACGAGAATGTTACTGTACACTGTTTACATTCCAATGGTACAGATGACGGTTCCTCGAGTAGATCTGTGTAGCTTGATGATGATTCTTCATTGTTGAAATTCGAATCTTCATTAACCCATGTTGAATGTTCGAAAACATGATCTTCTAAGACAGTTGGCGCATCGAAATGTTCGTCACAAACTGGACATTCTAATGGATTCATTTGAGACATACTATTTTCAATAGTCAAATCTTCATGTTTATCTTCTTGAACAGGCTGCTGAGAGAATAACAAATCAAAAGTTGGCTGTTGTTGTTGTTGTTGCTCTTGTACTTGTGTTGATTGATCGTAGAAAAGATCTGTCGACGATGGTATTGCCATTGAAACATCATGAATGATAGAATCTAATTCTCCTTGAAGTAGATCTGCTGTTGTTGCATAGATATGACTTGTTATTTGAATATTACAATTCGTACGATGAGCAAGAAATAAATTTAAATCCGTGAAATTTGCATGACATTTACCACAAATAAATAAATCGTCGATAGTATTATCAGTCACTGAAAAAGACGCTCGAATGACTTGTTTCCTTGTATTTCAACTTACTCATTGTTAAAACATGTCAATGAAGTTCTTTTGCGTTTGCCTACTTTTATTTTTTTATTGATGCAATAATAAAAACAAAGAATAACTTCACTTTTTTCTCGTTTTTTTTTCTAATAGTCAATTCACAAGACATAACTTGTCTCGCCTCATCGAAAACAAAATCAAAAATAAATATTCTCAACCAATCATAATTAACGACGATAGATGATGATGAGAAGAAACAAAAAAAAACGAAAATGCATTTTTTCCTTGTATCTACTGGCGCTAGAGTCAATTCAGAGATAAAGTTATAAAAACGATATAATTATTGACATGAATTTTTCTTTTCATCTTTTCAATGTTTTGCACGTTGAAATCTACGTACAATTTAAAAAAACACAGATACACGAATAAACTCATCGAAATCAGGAGTAAGAAAGAAAGAAAAAACACACACACACGAATTTATCATGTATCCACCGTCGATTCGATTTCATTTCGATCTGTAGGTTCTTCTTTTTTCATGAATAATGTTTCAATAATATCAACTAATGATGACGATTGCTGATCAGCTTGTGTGAGTTCATCGGTTTCAGTTTGAGACTCGAGTGTATTGGGATTAGTTTCAAGATTTGTCGACTCATTTGAGATTGTATCGGATGAAGTATTAGTATTTGTTTCATCGATGAGAGTTTTCAACGAATTATCTGCAGGCAAATGTTTTGTCTAGAGAAAAAAATACGATTAACGAAATTTAAATTCGAAGAAAGAAAATATACTTCGTATTGAACATCTTGATAGCAAATAGGATGATAAGTATTTCCATTGACTCTGATTGCATCTTTCAAATGCCATTCTTCTCGATTGTCATCGAAGAAATTTTCAAATGGATCATGACAAACAAAACAACGCTAAAAGAAATTCAATAAAAAAAACAGATAAAAAAGAGATAGATCTATGTTTTACATCATCATTTCCTGTTGCTGGACAGGAGATAATTCCATTCGTTGAGACCGTATTTTCTCCTTCGATAACGAGATGATTTTCTTTTTCCACTGGTCGTACTTCATTCGTCATTAATTTTCTCAATCGAACTTGTTCTTCAAGATTCTCTTCATAGATCGCCCATTCTTGTACCGAAGGAAACCAATTCTGCGTTCGTTGCGAGAGCGTATTGCTTTTATTTGTATTCAATTCCTTTTCTTGTTTGTTCTCAATGAAATGCCAATCGAGATGTACGGCATATGCTTGCTTCTGTCGAGCCGTAAAACGAAGACCACAGACAGTACATTGATCTTTGCCAATGTATAATTGCTGAACGATGCCAATGTATCTCCTAGAGAGAGAGAAATTCGAATGAAGTTTTGAGTAAGAGAGTTTTTATACTTTTTTAACATGTTGATATTGGCTTCGAGAAGCGATGGAACCGGTGCGATGTTTTCTTCTTCGTAGTTTCGTATTTTCGTTTCTCGACCTGTGACGGGATCGTATCGAGGTCGTTTATTTTCTTCGTCGAGATGATTTTCATCATGCAAACGTTTGATCAGAGGAGGCGGACTGTGTCGATCGTTGGAAATCGATGAAAACAATGGCGGTGGTGGTGCTGGTGCCGGTGGCACAGGAGGAAGGAAAGGAAAGAAATTGTAATGTGAAATGTAGGATAAAGGTGCGCCGACAGTTGCTAAAATCTGTAGAACATGTCGAGAAGCATCGATACCGAAGGTCGACATGGGAAATGTCGGTGCTGGTGCGAGAGTGGTGGTTTGTGGTGCGTGTTGCTGAGCGAATTGAAGGAGTTGTTGTTGAAATGGAAGCGGATTGGTTTGTTGTTGAGGAGTGGGATTATTGATTAAGGTTGGCGAATTATTCTGTTGAACAGTCAAACGTTTGACTTCACTTTGAAGGATATTCTGCAAGAGTTTTAATGTAGCATGATATTCATCAGATGATAATTCGTTGGATTTGTATTTCTGTTCGGCGAGTGAAAGACATTTGGAGTTGATTTCGAAGATTTTGTCAGCATCGAGAGACGTTGTTGTTTTGGTTTGTGCTGATGTTAGATTTTCATTTTCTCGATAATCTTTATCCGTACTACCGAATAGATTTTCCGTTGAACGAACTTGAAAATTGGCCGGTGGTTTTATACGAAAACCTTCGGCTAGAGCTGTCGATTGTTTGATAACAAACGGTCCATCATCATCATCAACACCGTCGATATCTTTTTCCTCGTTCTGATTTTCATCGGAATTATCTTCACCATCAGAACTATCTTCATCGTCATTTTGATTCATTGTTGCTTGTAGAAGTGCGTTTGCACGTCGACGTAATCGTGTTGATGGTCGACGTTTTTTATTTTTCTTCTTTTTCTCCAGAGTTTTTCGAATTTTCGATTGTTGTTCACCGTCGACGCCGAGATCGAGAACATGTGCTGTTTCGTGTCGAATGCGTTCCATTCGATCCAATGGGATCATATGATACAACTCAGCTCGAGACGTTAGTTCGGAGAGTTTCGGTGGCGCGACAGATATCGGCGGTTGATTGACCGTTCGAGTTCGGAACACAGTCGAATCGGAATCGTTCTGTTGACGAAGATGATCGGTCATTGATTGTGATTGATCTTGATTGAGATTTGAATTGTCTTGACTGAATGGTGGCGGATCAGGTACTCGAGCAGTTATTGGCCATGCAGGATCGATATCATGTGTTCTCGCGTCGAGATTGTACAAACATAGATTTGTGAAGAATGGCGTCCAAGTTTTTCGAAGTTTGAACATAGCTGAACGAGTGTCTTCGTCGACTTTATGAAACGCAACGGAAAATAGAACGGGTAGTTTCGTTTCGAATAAATGAACGTAAATCGTTGAACGAAGATTTTTAACAATCGAATCGAGAACATATAACGCCGGAAGAATGTACTCAGTTTTTGTCTAAACATAGAAAAACGAAATCAAAAGTTGTTGTTTCTGTTTTTCGTGACACAAACTTCGAGAATTCGTTCTTCGATTGCGCGAACGATTAATTGTGCATGATGAATTTTCTTTTCGGCAAGGATTGTCAATGTGTTTATCAATGGTTTGCTGTTCATTTTTAAATCATTTAACATATTTCGAAATTCTTCATAATCATCTTTCGCTGCCATCATTTTGTCCTACTAAATCAAACAAACACTACGAATGCAATCGGAAAATGTTTGCTTGGATTTTCTAAATATCGAAACAGAAAACAAACAAAGATTTTTAATCGAGAAAAATTAAATCATTCAATAGGCTCGTTTCTTTTCTCACTCGAACATACTTACATTGAAATACAAAACTCATTTCAAACTTTAGATTAGAATTTAAACGAAGAAAAAGACAAGAAAGATAAATTTATATTCATACGATTATTCCGTTTTTTTTCAAAAAAAGAAAATTCATTCGATTGTACAAAAAAATAGAAAATAGTCTTTAGAAAATTCTTAATGCATCTTGTCACCGAGCAATTCGTTGAAATTGATTAACCATTTCGTGTTTCCAAAGTAAAGCAAAGAAAAAACAACACACACACACGTAATACAACTAACAAAACTATTAGATGAGTCTTTTTTTCCAATGAATCAATCAATTTATTTATTTCTAAAGTTTTATATAGATGGCGTTTTGAATCAGCAGACAAAAAAATAATAAAACACAATTTCTATGAAAGCTTTGGACAATTGAATTCACAACGTAAATCGAGTGCCCATGGAAGTAGATCTTTGAAATTCGACGCACGTTTATGATCTGCTGGATGTGTCGATAGATAATCATCGTTTTCTGGAATAGTTTGATTCTCTGCACTTGTTTGCCAGTAAACAGTCGATTCACGAACATCGTAACAAGCCTAGCAAAAGAATCGAAATGATTCGATTGCAAATCATCGAGTTTGATTTACTTTTGCTGCTAATAATAGACCGATCTTATCGGCTTCGTGTTCGATTCGTCTCGAATACGGCAATCGACTTGCAACTGTAACAATTTTCTCGACAGTAAAACCGGCAAAAAAACTTCAAAAGAAATATTTAACGAAAAGCAATTCAATTAACAATTTACGATGCGATATCACTAGGAAAAATTGTCCAAAGAACAAATGATCCAAATATAGCTGAAATAGATAAATCATCAAGTCGAAAAATCGAAATATATAGTTTATTTTCTACCGATAATGTCAACTATTCTCGAATGGGACAATGTTTCTACCTAGAAGTAATTATTTAATAAGCACAACTGAAGATGAAAATAAAGTTTGTAAACATACGCTATGTCCTAAGATAGCGTGAGCTATTTCATGACCAAGAATAACTGCTAATTGATCTTCGTTTTTCCTGGATTAACGAAAGAATGATTGTGAATTTTAAAGTCAAATAAAAGCCTACATTGTCTTGAGTATTCCTCGATAAACATAAATATCACCAGTCTAAGAAATCAATCGACAAAATAAGATTTTTGTATTTATAATCTAACAAACCGGTAAAACAAATGCTAATTATTAATAATTATTGACAAAAAATCTAATCTGTTTTATGTTTAATAAAAATAATTTACCATTTTTTATATCAGCATCCTACCGATGAGATACATACATTATCATTAAATACAAAAATCTTTACTTACAATAACACGAATGCTCCATTTAATTGTGCTTATCTCAGGTATATCCTGATTAGCTCTAAGAATTCGATGAGCTACTTTAGATACAAATTGAGTATGTTTGCTGTTAGTAGGAAGTACAACTGCATGATGAGTTATTGCTTGCTAAAATATTCTCTTTGTATCATCTGTATATACACAAATATAGATAACAAACTTCAGTTTGAGCTGATTCTAAGAGTGATTGTAAGTTTTCTTGTTTTAAAACCATATATCGTGTTCGTCCAACTAAAGGTACTGTTTCAATATGCGTGTAATAATGAAACTAATTATATGTCTAATATAAACAAAAGTTTGTTTTATTCAAATGATTTTCTCTCACACCAAGAGCAGCTGCTAAGCTACCGAATATGCCAACATATTTATATTTCTGTCGATTAAAATGGCTGAATAGGACAGTTCGTTTTTCAGCTGGCAAGGCTTTGTACCATTTTCTTGTTGTTCTTTATAAACAAATGAAAAATTTGTTTCAAAGATTTATGAAAACAAAACGATTCTTCTTTACCTTCCAGTAATAAATGCGACAAGTTTGATTGCTGGTTTGACAAAGATCCATACGACCGGATGAAAATGTCGAGGTGAACTCGTATGAAATGATCGATGTACGATCTTATTCATCAGCATAAAATCTAAACTAAATCCGAAAATATTTCACACGAATTACTTTTTTTTTCTGAATTTCATACCTTTCAGCTGCTCTCTCGATGAATGTTTTCCTTTAATAAAAAATAAGTTTCGAAGGTTAGATTAGTTATTTTTTCTTGTGTTCTGTAGTAAACAAGACAGAATGTTGTAATTACATCACGTTTTTATAATGACAGTAATACAACAAACTTTGCTATATTGACATTTAAGTAGAATTTCAATTTCTTCCTATTAAATATAAAACAAATATCGATTTTATTCAGCTTCTGACGACATTTGGATGAATAATTATAAGGAAAAATCCATTGAATAAGGCACAATCATGGATGATAAGAAAGGAAGAAAACCTGTTCGATAAGGTTTGAAGTCGCGATAGCAATGACAAATTTATTTAGCTAAATATTTTTAACTACAAAAACACTCAAAAACTTTGTTTATTTTTCATTGGCCGTTTCGACAACTGGAATATGAGGAAATTTTCCAACATGTTTCGCTATCGGTTCCATAATCTATCGAAATAGAAAATTGATTTCAATCTATCTATTCAATGACCTAATAGTGATTCGTACTTTTTCTTCGGGATGTTTAGAAAAGTTAAGTGCACCCAATGGTTTATCAGCTGGTAGAGGAAAACATTTACATTGTTGTCGTATGTCAAGTGCCCACGGAAGTTTCTCTTTGAGGTTTTCTGCTCGTGAAGTGTTCGATGGATGTGTCGAAATAAATTCAGGAAGTTCAGGTTGTCCTTCGTGTAATTCAGCCGTTTGCCAGAAATTAACCGACTCACGGACGTCAAAACATGCCTTGATGTGAAATTCAATTCAAAGAATTTTCAATCGAAAACATATCTTTTCAATTTACTTTCGCAGCTAATAGTAGACCGATTTCATCGGCTTCTTGTTCCAATTTTCGAGAATACGGCAAACGAGATGTAAATGTCATAAAATTTTCAAATATAAAATTCACCCAAAGTCTATCAAAATCAATAAATACAAACGACGTTTTGTTTTTTGTAACAAAAGTTTACGATGTCCAATCAGTTGGAAACACAGCCCAAATTACAAATGCAGCAAATATCGCTAAAGAAAAAGACAAATATGTCAAATAGAGAAGACGTCAGTTGGAATGTACCTAATATATCGACTAGTTGTAAATACGATATTTTTTCACCCTGAAATAGAAAGTATGGATATAAATAGAAGAGTCAAGATTTCGAAAATAATTCAGCATACAGAATGACCGAGAATTGCATGTGAAAGTTCATGTGAAAGAATAATTGCTAATTGATCTTCATTCGTCCTTAATTTATCAAGTTTAGCCAAGTGAAGTAAAAACAATTCAAAACTTACATTGTTTCGAGTAGTCCCCGAGTTGCATATATATCACCCGTCTGCAAAGAGAAAGTCTACAATGAACTTTCTTATACTCAATCTTTCATACCGGTAGAACAAAAGCTATAAAATAAAAACAATAAATTCAAAGGACATTTTGATTGGAATAACTTACCATTTTTCATATCAGTATCCTGAAAAACAAGAAGTGTATAGTGATAATCGTAAGTAAAAATGTTAACTTACAACAACACGGACAGACCATCTGATTCTTTTGATTTCTGGTATATCGATATTTGATGTGATGATTTTCTTTGCAACTCGAGCAACAAGTTGAGTTTGTTTACTTTTCTCATCCAACATTTCATTATTAAACGTCGAAGCAATCTATTGCGAAACAACTAAAACTGTATAGATTGAAATTTTCTCAAAACAACAAACTTTCTCTTTTTCTAAATTAGATAGAACTTCTATTTGATCCTGATTGAGCATAATATATCGTCGTCGACCAGTAATTGGTGCTATTTCCAAATGCGTATAATAGTGTATCTAAATACACATAAACTCAAGATAGTTTTAAAATAGCAAAATCGATATACTCCAGCAGTTGTGCCTAAAGTTCCGAAAATGCCGAGATATTTAAATTTATGTCGAGCAAGATGATTCGCTAGAACCGAACGTTTTTCCGGCGGTAGTCCTTGATACCATTTTCGTGTTGATCTTTACAAACAGAAATAAAGAAAAAAATCTCATTAACTAATTGAGGAAGTAAACTCTCATCACCTTCCGGTAAGAAATGCAACACCTTTGAGTACAGGCTTAAGAAAAACCCAGATTATCGGGTGAACATGTCGTGGTGAACTGGTATGAAATGATCGATGATATACAATCTTATTCGTGAGTAAAGAATTGATTAACATTAAATCTGGAAGAGTAATATTTATATTAATCAACAAAAAAATGAACAAGTACACAGATTTAGAAAGAAAGAGAGAAAAAAAACATTCTCCTAATAATACTCCGAATAAGAAGACAAAATTTTATGATTTCACATCCGTTGGATCGGATTTACATTCGAGATTGAACGGTGGTATTCGAACTTCGATGTATTTTCCGTCGTCTTTTTCCATTCGAAAGGTTCTAAAATCGAAAGAGACAATATTTCTATATGAAAAAAGAAAAGAGAAGGGTTGTTTTTGTTTTTCCTACCCCCACATATGTCCACTTGGTGACGAAAGAGAAATATGTGATGAATATTGAAAAGCTGGATATTGTTTGCATAATCTTGGCTCATGTCCGACTACACCTTTGCCTCGAACAGTTTCCAATGTGCCTGACAAACTGAAAATACGCCAATGACGTTCACGTAAAGTAACAGGTTCGTCAGGATTTAAATTCTCAATTCGAATTGCATAACGCCACCAATGAACCGTCACATTTTGAGACGATCGACAGCCCCTAATCAAAAGAAAGATTCATACGTCCTCTTAAATTCATTTCGAATCATTATTACATATAAAAGGGTGTGACAGTGACTCGTATTTGATGAGTCACATCTTTGGATACATCTGATGATTCAAGCCAGAGTTGATGTCGTTCTTGCCAAGATTTTAAATATTCTCTTGGGACAAAATTTGGTGCTTCAATTAGATCAAATACATATTATCAAACAATCATCATAATTACACAACTCACTAGCTTCCGAATCGTGCATCAAAAATTTATCGAATAATTCATGTTCAATTGGTGTTTGTTCCGTACTCTAGAATATGTTTTTCAGTGAATATTATTATGTTTAATCGGTGTTAACCTAGAGCATTCGGATTAAATCTACCGTAACATTCTACTCGATTAAGTTTACTCAAAAAAAAAAACTCTTTATTAATCTTTAATAGAACAGACTTAATTACCATGTAGGGAATAACATCTTCATGTGCAACATAATCAAGACCTGGTATTGTATAAACATTTCGATCACGTTCTTGATTGCCGAAAAAAGTGACTGCTTCTGAAATGAAAATCATCATGTTGCCGTTTTTTTTTCTTCTTCTCAGAATTAATTCAACCTGTATGTGCTCGTATGAAAGGTATATCGCGCGTATCGATTAATGCCTGATAGTAAGTGACTGATTTTGGACGAATTTCATGAGTATTTGATTGTATTTGTGTAGGCATTGCAGCCGATCGTCCATCATAACGATCGAATACTCGTGCCAACCATGGAAATAAAATCACGCCTCGATATCCGAATATTCGATGAAGAAACAACTAAATAAAATCAAAGATATGTGCACGTGAAAACGACTGTATTCGCATGATTGAATTCGATCAAAAGGAAAAGCGTTTTCTTTTTCTAATGTTCCAATTCTATTTTTATTTTTAATTATCGTGTTTTTTCCATGTTTTCGCTTCAAGAGATAATAATAAAGCGAGAAAAGAAAACTGCGAGTGGAATCTCAATCGATTAGTAATTCGAAATAAGATCTACTCGAACAAAAGCTTTTCATTGTTGCTTTTTCTGTGATCGGACCCGATAGGAGAATTAGTGATTATTGGGTTTTCAGATAATCGAATTAGACCCAAATCGAAATAAGTATTTAGCAAACGATTCAATTCGATAATTGCTCGAGCAGTTTGCTTGTTTGTATGCAAGTAATGTTTCTCTAAATATCTATATATGTGTATGGATGTAGTAGAGAGAGAGAAAGATATAATATATATATATATATATATATGCAAAGCGTTATGCCGAATAGAATATAAGAGACGAGGGAGAGAATCACTCGATTTGTCAGAATGCATTTGCTATAGCAGAAAAGAAACGGTAGTAATAACGACGCGGTAGAAAAGAAAAAAGAAGAAGAAGAAGAAAAAGAAAAAGAAGGAAAACATCATCAGTAAAGCTTGCTACTAAGAGGAAGTCTCCGTTTTTCTTTTTTTTTTTATTTCTCATCCCTCTCGTCAATTGCATAGTCTCTTATTCTCATTTGGTTTGACACCCGTTTGCATCTTATTTTTTGGTCTCTTGTTCATTTACTCGACATTCCAACGAGTCGTGCCATTCCACAATTATCATCTATCGAGTGCTCGTTGTTTTTTGTTCGATGAAAATAAATTCAACTAATAACAAGGTAAGAACACAATTTTAATTCAACAAATTAATAGCCGTGTTGAGTGCTAATAAGACCGATATAGAGAAAACAAAAAGGAAAGAGAAGACCTCTCGTATCCGAAGTACAGTAGATCTGGAAAAACGATTATTTCCTTTTCTTGTTTTTTTTTGACTGTCTGTATATTTGCTGCTGCTGCTGCTGCTTGGTCGTCTTCTGTTTTTCTTTCGTCGTCATTAGTGTTTATTCCTTTTACCATTCATTCATTCGTCAAGATATACATGTTGTTTTCACGCATCATATGATGTTAGCTGTTTGTTAACTAGTCTTTCTCGATTACTTCTTCGTTAGTCGTCGAAGTCAAAATTCCAAACTATCAACAGACCTCTTGAGCTTTTAGTTGATTTAGATTGAAATGTATACAGACAAATAACTATCAAATAATAGACGGATGACAGAAGACAAGACAAAAAAAAAAGAAAGAAAAATCTGTCGTTGGATTTGTCATTTCCTAATCAAATGTGAATCTAGATTATTGACATTGTTATCGTTTTTTTTCTTTTCTTTTTCTTCGTCGAGATTTTTTTTTTGTATATGCAAGAGGAAAAGAGAAGAGTTAATAACATGACATTTTATATCGCAAAAAGGAATATTTTCACTCCTACTAACAAAAAAATACTCGTTGCCTGTATGTGTCTGAAGTTGAAGTGTGTGTATATATACAATTGCCTGACAGGTAGATGTTAATAAGAAAAAAAAAGAAAAAGAACGTAAAAGAGAGAAAGAGAAAAATATATATTTATTTATATAAATGAAAGTAATATTTTTGACAAGAAGAAAAAACACGAGAAGGTAATTTATTGTTTATCTTTATTCAGATATGAACCGTCCACTTCCAACATCGACTAACAACAATCAAGATCAAGCTCAGCAAAATACCTTCAAAGTAAGTTTACTTATAGTTTATAATAATAATAATTCAAGCTGATTACACTAATCCTGACTAAATTTACTTGTTCTTTCTCTATGCCTACGTATATGTGTGTTGTGTTTTTGTTATATTAAGGTTATGTTACTTGGCGATAGTGGCGTGGGTAAAACATGTTTATTAGTACGTTTTAAAGATGATACATTTTTATCGGGAAGTTTTATTGCAACAGTTGGCATCGATTTCCGGAATAAAACTATTGTGATTAATGATAAACAAGTCAAATTACAAATTTATGATACTGTAAAAACCTTGAAAACAAACATGACTACGAACATTTCCTCTTTTGTTTTCTATTCAGGCTGGTCAAGAACGTTTTCGTTCGGTAACTCATTCATATTATCGTGATGCCAATGCTCTCTTATTACTCTATGATGTTACATCATTGACTAGTTTTAATAATGTTCGAGCTTGGTTAAGTGACATAAATGAATACGCTCATTCCGATGTTATTGTTATGTTAATTGCAAATAAAGTTGATAAAGCACAAGAACGTGTCGTTACACGTGAAATGGGAGAAAAACTTGCCAATGAATATGATGTGACTTATACGGAAACATCAGCTAAAACGGGCTTAAATGTTGAATTCTGTTTTAAAGCTATTGGACAAGCACTTCTACAACAAATCGATTCGACAATATCAAATGGTCAAAGTCCATCTCAAACTTTAAACAATCTCGTTCAATTGAACGATCAATCGAATAAACAAACATTATGTTGTTCATTTTCATAGTATTATATTGAATTTATCTAGATTAGTCGAAAAGAGTTTGTTCGTTTGTTTGTTTGTTTTCTTTCTTTTGTAAACATCGAAAATTATTTTGTTGTATTATTTGTTGTACAGAAAAGACACACAAGAAACTGACGTACCTGACCCGTTTCATAATTGCCTTCCTGTTTCACAGCTGTAAATAAGCCGACTTCGTGAAGTCTAGACAGAAGATTTGACAATTAAAAAAAAGCAAAGTTTTCTTATTTTGATCTCGCGTATACTTATGAGTGTCTGTTTTCCAAGAGAGAGAACGAATGAAAGAGAAGATTTGCGATTTGACAAGGAGTTTTTTCATCTAGAAAAAAATGCAAGATTAATATATCTGGTTTAAATATAAATATACAAAAAAAGAAATGAAAAAAATAAGATCATTTTGTCGGAAATAAATAGGGTCGAAATTGATCGATTTTAGCTGGCGATTCTTTAGTAAAACAATAGAGAACATTCGATTTGACCATTTGTTCGATTGTTTCGAATCTTGTTTCAGGTTCATAGCCGGATAATTGGAAGATTTCCTTGAGAATTAATAACATCGTATCTTCTGATGTCCTATAACGAAATTAAAGACAATAGTTGCCTAGGAAAATACTCGATTTTTCTTACCAATATGCAACATGACTACTAAAAGCGAATATATATTCATTGATGGCTTCCATAGGAGCATGTTGAAGAACATAATCAATACGTCGACCTTGATTTAATTTTCCTATTGATCGATTCTCCCATTCGGTGATATGAGTATCTGAAAACTAAAATGAATCTACGAGAAACATATCGAATTGTTTACCTTCATCATCATTCTCATGTTCGCCATCAGTTGTCGGTGTGTCTGACGGTGTGCTTGGAGTCGTACTAGAAGAATAATAAAATGAAATGTCTGAGAATTCGATTGATTCAAACAAACGAACCGATATGAATCAACGAAACTTGTGACGGATGTGACCGTGTTTTTGAGAACATCGGCCATCCGTCGTTTGACATCCGATGGTTTCGGCAATCTTTCGGCGATTTCAAGATGAATTCGTTTTCGTCCTTTATGATGTGAAAGTAGTACAGGTGGTGCTTTCCATTCAGGATCAATTAATGGTTCAATACGATACGCAATCGGATCATACTAAATCCAATAGATTTCATTCGATCGAATTATTTCTTGTACTTGTTTTCGACTTACAGGGTGAAAAATATGTAATAGACCTTGACAAGTTGGAAGTGTGAAATCGGACGCGATCGACGTAACACCTCGAATCGTCAAAAACATGGCAATAGGCGAACCTAATGCAAAGAAATAAGTAACTGGAAATTTTAGTCGAGTATATTCGATTAACGAAGAATTAGGCTTTGCAGTTGAATGATCATGAGTTTGATTACTAAGAATGTCATAGAGAATAACTGAACCTACGATTTTAAATTTAAGTTAGCAATTAACAAATTAGTTCAGTCAATTTACCAAGACTATGTCCAATAACTGACATCTGCCCTTTGTATGTTGGATTACGTTGTAAAAATAGATCATAAAGACGATTCATTTCATTCGTACAACGTGTAACTATTCTCTAGACATATTTTTTTGCAATAAACAAACAATTTGAAACTATTTACTTGACAATAGATCGGACTTGTATAAAATAAAATATCTGCTAATGTTGTATTGATAAATGTTCGAAGTTTGAATACACTTGGTAAGGTTATCGGTGTTAAATAATTATCAACACCATTCGACTATTTTCGAAAAAATAATCTCTATTTTTATGTTTTAGAAACAATTATATACTTCTAAATGAAGATCGCCATGCCAATGAATCGGTATGAATTCCTAGAAAATTAAGATTGCATTTAAAAATGACTTCTTTTTGCTTTTCTCAACGAACTATTCGATGTATTCGATCACTGTCTATGTAGGATTTATAGTGATTCTGTAGAATGATTCGACTTGTTTGTCGAAAATCTTCGACACATTCGACTAACGATCGAAATTTAATATCACATGCAGCACCAATACCATGAACAACAAAACAAACGTGTTCGACAGGATCTTTTTCATCGGCAGGAATTTCCTGAAGAAATCCATCGGGCAGACCACGTTTCAGTATTCGATGTTCAACAACTGGAGGTTTAATATCCATATCCATTTGATTTGGACTATGAAAAGTAACGGTGGCTGTTCCATCGTCGAGTTCGTGTTTTAAATGCCAAAGTTTGTCAGTATGAGTTTTGAGGAAAAGATTCTGAAGGAAATTTTAGAAACCAAATGTTTTGATAAAACTATTGATTACTTCGAGAATTTCATCGGTTGTTTCATCGAAAGGAGCAAAACGAGGTTGTTTCGGTGTTGAATAAAACCATTTCGAACGTCGAATATGACTCGTTGGTTCGATCCAATATGCGGATGTTCGTGTTCGTTCAACGAGATTGACATCATAACGATTGCCATTGGTTGCAATGATTTCTTTTTCTAGATGATTTGATAAAAACAAGCAAAACATTAAAAATATTCAAGTGAATTTACTCTCGAGATAGCCTTGTTCGAGTTTCTGAGCATCGAGGAGTGAAAATGGAAACCATGTTGTCTGATCGAGAGTTTCTTTCGAATAGAACCAATATGGTTTTATCGGTGAATATTCCGATGAAACAATCGGCGGCACCTAGATATCGATTGATTACATCGAAATTGAGAATTAATTAAAAGAACAAACGGTTGTCTGAAAATCGTTCATATCGAAAAGTTCAAATTCTTCGTTTATGTCATACAAATAGAAATCAAGTCAATGTGCAACTATGAAGAAAAACCAATCAGCTGAGAGTTATATTACACCAATAGAAATATAAAGATATAGAATATTGTAAAATTGAACATTATCAATCGTAGGATATAGGATTCTGTCGATTCGATAGACAAAAGCTGATTTCCATAGTTCGGTTTACGAGTCAATATTATTATTTAACAATGTATCAAATGACGAAAAATGAAATATTAGAATCTTTGTCAATGTTTCGATAGATTTCAAAGACTCGTCTTTTATTTTACTACATCGTTTGTCGTCTGACTGTCTTTTCGTTAAAAAAAACCTGAATAATCGATCACTCATTCATTCGTTCAATACATTCATTTGAATATAAAAAGTGAAAGTGAAACTGACATCTATTGAATCCCTAGAGCGTGATCTATAAAGTCTTGATTTGCTTTGTACATAGCTCCAATTGTATTTCTCAACCACATACATACACACATATATATCAACAACATTCATTAATCATTAAGTAATAGGATAATGTTTGGGAGAAGACAAGTCAAATGAATGATAAACAACTCGATCGGTAAATAATATCGATATTTATGTCTCTCCAATGTCATTTTCTTATCGATATTTAGACCGACAGATATATCCTCTCCAACAAGATCAACTGATAGTGGCATACAGATAAACATGGAACAGACAGTTTGTATTATTTATACATTTCGAGTCGATCAAAAAACGAATGTTTATTTAGAATGCCAATGATACGCGTTTGCCAGCCGGTTGGGAACGTTTTGAAGGTAAATTAAAAAAAACAAAACATCGATTTTTTAACGAAAAAAAATAGATGATGAAGGTGTTTATTATTGGCATAAACGAACTGGTACAGTGACACGTGAACGTCCGGATTTAAATGTAACGATCGATTCTCCATCGTCGACACTTTCGTCTTCGTCATCAAATGATTTCTGTTTCGAATCGAATTCATTCGTATCGAAAAGCGAATCGAACGCGTCGATTAAAGTATTTTTTTTGTTTTTCGAGGAAATTCATTTCAAATGGTTTTGATTTTTCGTAGACAAACGATGAAATAACAACTCAACAACATCGTTTTTATGTTCGTTCGCTCGGTTGGACAACAATCGATGAAGCCGATCTAACAACTGAACATAGTAGTCGATCGGTTAATCGTTGCATTTACGAATTAACACACGGACGAAACGATGGCATTGCACGCTGGGGTGAAGGCAAAGATCTTTACATGGATATCAACAATACGGATCTACTTTTAATCGATCCGATAGAAATGACAATTATCCATAAACAAACGATACCTTCGATTCGAGTTTGGGGTGTTGGCAGAGAAGATTCACGTGATTTCGCTTATGTTGCTAAAGACAAAGAGAATTCAATTCGAATATATAAATGTCATGTTTTTCGATGTGATAGTGGCTCAGCTCGAATTATTGCTAATACATTGCGTGATATTTGCCGAAATTTAATGATTGAACGAGGTTTATTAACAAAAACAACTGAAATTACTGATGGTAGTCATTTATCGATGCCGAATGATGATATTCTTCCGAGTTTAATTGCATTTCCAACGCCAATGAACGAGCCAAAAAATGATCTAACATGTACTTATCTCGGCTGTATTTATGTTGAGAAACCATCGGGTATTGATGTGCTTCGTGCAGCAATTCAACGAGTTTCGACAACTGTACCTGAAGATAAATGGTTCTCAGTTACTGTTCATATGTCTCCTTCATCAATTTCAATTACTACAAATAATGTACAACAATCAGACTTTATTTTTTTTTGAATTACCTAAGTGAATCTATTTTCTTCTCAGGAAACCAATGATCAATTGCTTGATTGTCGTATTCGATATCTTTCGTTTCTCGGCGTCGGACAAGATCCAAGGTATTGATCATCATTGATTCATTTTTTCAAATAAAATTCTTTTGGTTTCATGTTCAGATTTTGTGGTATTATCATACATTGTGCAGATAATTCATTTAAATGCCATGTTTTTCATTGTTTACCTACAAGTATCCAACTCTGCAAGAACATCGAAGCGGCTTGCAAAGTAGATTACTTTTGTTTTCTCGAATTTTGTTGACAAACATGTCGATTCGTTTAGTTACGATACCAGAAATGTCTCGATGCACATCCTCAAGCTGCTCGTCAAGTCGAACCGGCCAAAGTTCGTTATCGATTATCGTTGATTTCTCGAAAATTTGATTTTTAAAACTTTAGAGTTATGGTGCCCAATTGAAAAGCCTTGTCGAATCGTTTTGGTTTGGCAGCAAACAATCAGTTTAAATCGCCTTCCTCTTTTTTTTTAAATATAACTCAATATCAGATCTTCTTCTTTCTTTGCTGTGTGAATCTGTTTTTCGCAATTAAATTCCTACGTAGATTACATTATTAATTATCGATTTTTAGATCGAAAAGAAACTATTATGAGCGAATCAATGATGAATGTAGAAAGTACAGGTAGTTGGATATTCGGATGAATATTCGAGAGAAACGAATGGTTTTATTTAGTTATCGATGGAAGTTTCTGTCAACCACTTGAAAGCACTCGTTTAACACGAACAGCAAACGTATGAGAACTCAAAACAATCAAAGAAATTTGTTGAGATACGTTTTTGTTTAGTGGTCGCCGAATGATTCGACTTTACGATCTTCGAAAAACATTCCATGTATAACGAAATGTAAGAGTGAAAACAGAACAAAATAAACACCAAGAAGAAGAATTCTGATTGTTGTAGCGGAACAACAATTGTATAAATTATACGCTCAAGCATTGATCGATTCAGAAGTGACCAAAGATTGGAACAGTTGGGTAGAATTCATGGCGATCAATTGTCAAAAATGTTGTTCAGAAGTTGAAATATCCCATCCGATTGCATTTCGAACCGGTCGTCAACCGTACGTATACATTTCGGCCTTTTTTTTGCAACTTTAAAATTGCTTTTTGTTTAAAGACAATTATCTCGAAATCTTCGAATGTTACAAATCGAACGTGACAGTTGGTTACTCTGGAATCGTGCTCGTGATACGCTCAATAACACTCGGCAAGATCTTCCCGAAGTGGTACGAATCGAATGTTTGCTTTCAATCAGCTGAATTGAATTTCTAGATTCCGGGCAGTAGCGATCGTTTGATTGTCGAACATCATCTTCTCAATAATCCTCAACTACGCATGGCTAAAGCCGTACAAAGTTGGTTGCAAACAACGAAATTCGATGAACATTATCAAGAAGATTTAAAAATTGCAATGGCCAAATTAGAACCGAAAAGAATCTATTGGTTTGTGAATTGAAATCTTTGTCGAAAAACTTTGGTTTTTCTAGGGAAAAAACTTGTCATTTTCTTAAATCATCATATAATTCCAAATTACCGAATCCATATGTTACTTGTTTGGTAGAGAATTGAAAAGGAAATTTGAAAAAAAAAAAGAAAAAACAATTCATTGTTCTAGGATTTCGATGCAACACATAAACAAAAACGACGATTATGCGATACCGATGAGCAAGAAGAGAATGATTTATTTCAAATTGTTTTTTCCTTATTACGTGTTGGAGAATTTACTAAAGTAGAATTTGATTTCACCGAAATTCATTTTCAAACTTCGACTTTTTTCAAGGCGAAAAATCTCTGTAAATCAACTGGTTATCACTGGTTAGCAGGCATTCTCTCCGGCAATGAATTATATCACGATGAGAACTTCTATTCATCCCAAACCAACGATCTTATCTATCCAGTTGAAGGCAATCAAAAACGTATCCCGTGGATTGAATATATGTACAAACTATGCATGGATGTAAGTCGAAATCGAATAGTTTTCGTTTTCCTATTATTCCAACAATCGAATATTCGTTTAGATGCGATTGAAATTATACGAACGAGCGATCTACGGTCTTCTCTGCGGCCGAATCGAAGCCTTGTTGCCCGTTTGTAAGACCTATTCGGATTATCTCTGGGCGTACACATCGTGTTATATCGAACAAGAAATTCATTCGATTCTACTGTACGAAACTGCATATTTTCATGTTTATCTGAGAGAAATGTTTTTCCGTTTTCTAGTTCAGCACATCAGCCGGATTCTGAAAAAGTTGCTCCTCGTTTTGACATGTTAACGATCTTCGATGAAATTCTTTCAACATGTCCGACAACAATTCGTGATGAAGCTCTGCAACCATTCCATCAAATCGAGCGATATCTCATTCTTGCCGATTACAATCGTTTATTTCAAAGTATTCTAACATTTGTTCAACAGCCTGATATCAACGGATGTTTGCTACGTTTTGCCACACATATTTGTCTTTTTCTATTCGAACAAAATTCATCCGAACATTTCCATGAAAATCAATTTGCAGAGATTCTCACCGTTTATATTCAACATTTAATTGAATTAGAATTCAAAGATCTTGTTTGTTATTATATTTCCAAACTTCCCGAAGACAAACAATGTAAAACTAAATCTATTCGTTTCGTTTCGTTTTCTCTCATCGAATGATTTCGATTTTGTTTTTCAGCAAGATTAATGGCAAATTTTCTTGAAACGTTAAGCAAACGTGAAGACAAAGAATTCTATTTGAAACAAGGTTTTACCTATAAAATCGATATTGATGCGTCGTTGTTGATGCTCGCAGCTAATCAACAACGAGATCAAACATTCGAACAGACGACTCACGAAGAAATCATTTCGATTAGTTCGAAACAATTGAATGAAGTATTTAAACATGAAAATCGTCTCGTTTTCACAACAAATCTTCTTTTTGTTTTACTTTAGAATGATTTAAAACAAATAGAAGCATTAAAACTATTAACAACATTTTTATCCACACAAACATTGGACGCATTGAGATTTGCTAATCGAATTTGCCGATACTTTCTAAATGAATCAAAATATGAAGGCATTCGAAACGCTTTAGCTTTATTTCCACATGATATCGATGTTCATACAGTATGAAGAACATTTTTCATCGATTCGATGATTGTCTTGTGTTTTAGATCGAAGCAAATAATCGACAACAATCAATTGATGATTTACGAGAATTCAAAGCGTTCGGTGCTTTTATTGTAAATTTAATTTTCGAAATTAATAAAACGAATCTGATTCGAATGTTTGTTTTAAGGCTGCGATCGAGTCCATTCAACGTTGGTCGGAATTGCATCAAAAACAGGAGACTAACTCAACGAATTCGTCCGATGAACAAGCATATTTATCAGTAGTCACTAAAGCTTGTTATGCTGTCTTCGATTATCCACAAGGTTGGCTTATCGATACAACTGTAAGCAGAAAAACAACAAGTCTTGGTGGTTTTTTTTATTTCTAAGATAATTGTTTATTTGAATAGAATGTTCATCAGACATTGCCCGATCATGACAGTCGTCAATTGGAAATGAATATTCTTCGTCAAAAATGCATTCCTATTTTAGCATCGAATCTCCTTCGAATCTATGATTTGATCAAACAAGATGATGAAATCTTTCGTTTAATTATTTTCCTATCGGATCATCGACAACAGAAACTCTATTCCGTAGGTTTCCTTTTTCTTTTTTTTCTTTTCGGTTGTTATCTCAAATTTATTTCATTGAATTTTAGCTATTTTCCAAAGAAACTTTGAATGCAGTTCTTGTTCTTATCGAACGAGCTGGTGAACGATGTCTCGATCGACCCAATCAATCAACAATTAGTACTTATCTTTGAAATTCCTGTCAGATGTAGAAAAAAAAACGCACAGCCCATTTTTCTTTTTCTTGTGATTCAATTTTGATGAATAAAAAGCAAAGCCTAGACATATTAGATTTTGACTTCATTCTCTTGCTAAGCAAAGTAGTCAGTTATCATCACTGTATTTCGATTTATTTAGTGTTTTTATTCTTCTTTTTTTTTCTTTCTTTCTTCAACTGTCAAATGATGACAAAAAAACTTAAACAAGAATAAACGATTGATGCGAAAAACATCGAATCCATGCTGATCTGTTCGACTAAAAGTAGGAAGAGATCATTGGATCGTTTATTCGGCATCGCCAGCTTGAAGAGATTTAAGAAAAGCGGCTTTACGTTGTTGAACACGGTTTCGACGCGATGATCGGGCGAGTGCACTCTTGTTCCAACTAAACACAAATCTCAAAAATCTAACAACCAACAAGTCAAGACTTTGGCGATTTACCGTTTTGGTTTAGGTGCATCGGCTTTCTTCTCTTTCTTCGGTGATGGTGATGGATCAGCACGGATAGCAGCATGTGCAGCTTTGTATAAAGCTTCGAACTAAATCAATAAAAAAAAAACAGGCGATTTAATTGAAATAGAAGAGAAAGAAGTTTTCGTACGGATGTTGGTTGGATTCCGGCTTTAACAAAACGTGAAAATTGTTTTGCATAAAGATCAGGATCTTCTTCTTTGAGTGATGTCATATAGTTGGCAACATGTAAACCGAAGATATGTTGTCGATGAACTTCAGCATCGAATTTTTTGGTTTCGCTGTTGTAACCTGGAAATCGTCGGGTGCTGAAACAAGTAAACAAAAAGAAAAATAAGAATTCCATTCAAATCTATGTGCATCAGAACATTTGTATCGTCAAATCGAAATCAGAAGAGATGACAGAAAAGAAAAACTAAATTAGTTATTCATCATTTGCACTTCATCGACAAAAAAAACACAATGTAAAATCAGTAACGGGCGAAATATGTCCAATTAAGTGGAACTCTTCATCGTTGTCGTTCGAAAAGAAGAGCTCGCATAAGAACAACATACCTATGAGGAATATTGAGTCCACCATCAACGGCACCTTTCAATGCACCAAAAATTTTTGCACCGGTTGTTGTTCGGGCAAGACCAATATCGAGGTTGCAGGTGAATGGTCGTTTTTGACCTTCGACTTCTTCGTTGTCGAATTTATCACCTGTGATTTCGGTTGTACCTTTGTAGACTTGGTCGAGTTTATGTTTTTGTAATGTACGACGGGCTAAAAGTAAACCGGTACAATAGGCAGCAGCATAGTTGGTTAGACCAAGTTTGACACCATATCGTGGTAATTCATGAGCATAAGCTGATGAAACAATGTAATCACCTTCGATACGAGCATAGGCGATCTAGACGAGAAAATTCGAAGATTAAAATTTAGGTTTTTGCTGTTAATTTGGTAAATTTACTTGACAGATGATGTCTTTGTTTGTGACTCGGACGATTAATCGATATTTTGGTGTATTGTATTTGTTTTTATCTTGATGGATAAGTGCATGTCGAGCATAGAAATCGGTTTTGCCCTCTGAAGAAAAAACTCATTAAAAAAAACAACAACGAGAAAAAAAAACAATAAACACATACGTCGACGTCGTTTCGATTTAACTTGGTATCTTTTAAAGTAAGCTTTGTTTTTGACAACTTTAACAAAAGCCTAAACCGAAAAATAAGTTCAGTTTTATTTAAGTTTGGAAAAAAATTTCTTAAGATAATCACCATTGTAAATTTAGATGGACGATCGCTGGTAAATTTGATAAGCAAAAGAAACAAACAAACAATCGATGGACGACTACCCCGTTTGGCGACCTCCGCGAAGAGGTTCTCTAATACAACGACAACAACCAATCATAGCGGTTTAAACGTTTAATGCATTTTACCAAAAGAAGGATCGATGATAAACGTAGATTGGCCTTTTTCTATCGATTTATTATTTATTTTATTTAAAAAGAAAGAAAAAAAAGCATAGAGTATCTCTATTTTTCAAGAAGTTTTTTCCATTTTTCTGTTTCGTATTTAACTTGAATCCAAAATGGATCGTTTTGATTCGAAATCAAATACATCACTAAGAAAACTGGTGTTGTAAATACAGCTTCGAATGGACGAAAAGCTGGAGGTCCTGCTTGAAATTGATAATGGCCAATTCCTTGCATACTGAAACCTGTTAATAATATTCCAAAACCATAGAAAATAGCTTTGAATCCTTGGGAATCAACAATGCTTATCGATGGAAGAAAAAGTATACCGAAAAGAACAACGAATATAATTGCGATTTGTTTATCAAACAGACAGACAATTGAACAGTAGAAAATCGAAAAGATAATTGCTAAACGATAATCAATTGACGAGAATAAAGTTAATAAACCGATGATTAAGAATGGAATTGCAACTGTATGTAAGAAACGATTGATCGGATGACAATGATAATAATTCACAAAGCCGAATTCACTTTCTAATGAATCGCCTTTGAAATATTTAGGAAGAATAGGTATCATTTAGGTTCTCGAAAAAAAATAAAAACAAATTCAAAAAACAACAAGTATTTATTTGTTTCATGAGTCATTATCAATAACAAGATGCAAAAAAAAGAACGTTTGCGTATACGTACTTTCCGAACTCGAAATCAGGCAATTAACTGGAAAATAGGTTACATATTATTAATTTATCCCTAGAGTGTAAAATAGAATGTTGTTGATTTCAAAATAATATCATTTGTCAACTGATATCTATTATATTATCTTCTTTTTGTCCATTTATATTCGGTAAAAGCGCTAAAAAAAACTCTGTGACTCTGTTCCATATTGCGAACATGCTTGACATGAGATTATTTATAGAGTAGAAGATATACTGTTGATACTTTTTTTATTATGAAATTAATTATTAACATTCTTCATCATTTGTTTTATCAATTCTATGCATCGATAGATAACAAGATTCTTAGTGTGTTTCAATAAAAATAATAATTCATCGTAAATCTCGATTTAATTAACTAAAATATCTATCCTCGAATGGAATCTTTCCTTTATCGTAGTAGAATCTGTTTGTTTTTCTTAACCATAAAATGTTATCGTCCTTGACTTGGTTAAATAATAGAACAATCTCTTCCTTGCGATATACATATTTGCGTCTGACGAAGTAATTAAAAGAAGACATTGTTTCTCTTTCTCGCAGGGCATAAAAGTGCAGCAAGACGCACTAGAAACGTTTTTTGCAAATGTCGTCAATTGCGAACATGAAAAACCATTTTGTTTCCTGTTATGAATGTCACTATTCGTATCAATTGATTAGCATCTTTCTTTTCTTTTTCTAAAATAAATGTATAACGTGTTTAATAAAAAAAAAGAAGAAGAAGAAGTAGAAACAAAACACAAATGAAATGAGAGAGATTAGTCGGAATAGATACAAATGTGGTGATTTAGGTTTTTTGTTTTGTCTTTGGGAAAATAATGGCGAACGAAAGAAGATAATGTCAAATAGAAATGTTTGTTATGGTTTTTTCTTTTGTTTTATACGGAATTTATTCACGCGATGGAAATGTATGTATAGTTCTTTTGTTTTTCTATTGCCAAACACGAGTTGCTTTCATATTCGATTCGTAACCTATGTCGTTTTTCGAGAGAATAGTTGAAGTGGCCGTGTAGATCATAGGTTCCTGTTTGATAAGGTTTCGGCAAACTGGCTGAATGTGTTGCTGCTGTTGTTGTTGTTGTTGTTGACCTGTGAGAACAATTGAATTCGGACTGTTGGTTAACATAATTGTTTGTCCGGTACCGATATTTGTTGTTTGACCTTCACGATTGATGAAACTAGACAAAAAACGAAATCAATCGAATGATAAAATTATAAATTCGATTATTACTTAATAGGTAAAACTGTTGATGGATTGTTGCCCGTTGTAACAACAGTCGCGTTAGTTAATGAAGCCAAAAAATTCGATGTTAATTGTGAAGCAAGTGCGTTGATGTCAATCGATGAAACGGTCATGTCAGGACCAACTAGATTATTGAGAATCATTTAGTTCAATAAAATGCCGAATTCAATTGAAATCCTACCAGTCATAATACGAGCAACATTACTTGCTGGTTGTTGATTAACAAATTGATTTGTTGTCATCGGTGCAGTTTGTCGAATCTTTAAAAAAAAACAATATGAATTTATTTGCTTTTCGAATGAAAACGAATTGTTTACATGGGTTGGATTGTGAATAGTATTTCCTGTATATTGTTGAACATCGATTTGTTTTGGAATCGAATACATGGGAATGTGATCTGTTGTTGATATTGGTTGATCATTCGATGGGGATGTTAAATAATGAAAATCAGGTAAGACTGTTGTTGAATTCAAAGGCGATGTGTTATCATTGAGGAATGTCAGATCATGGTTAATTGGTGTTGATGATGAACAATTTAAATTGCTATTGACAAGAAACTAGAAAACGTAAATGAACAAAAATGTATTTGACATTGTTTTTGTTTTCAAATTGAATTGATAAATACGTTATTAACGCCGTCGAGAAATGATTGATCCATGCTTTCTTCTGGTTGAATAAGAAATTCCGAATCTTCTTCATCATTCGATTTTGCATTTGAATGTTTTTTATTTAAAATCTGAATAAAATCAAAGATTGATTTGTCTGTTTACAAAAACAATTCTTACATGAACAATATCATTGTTCGTACATGATTCATGTGGTTCATTGTATTCAGCATATTTCAAAAGAACTTTATTAATGTCCGATGATGCATATTGAAATAATCGATCATTGCTATTGAATATAATCAAAGCGATTTCACAACCGCAAAGAACCGATAATTCATAAGCTTTTTTCATTAAACCAAATTTTCGTTTCGTAAATGTAACTTGACGTGTACGTTCATCATGAATACGTGTTATATTGATTTTCTTTCGGCCCATAACTTTTTTTGTTATTGTTTTTTTATTAGGAGTATTAGTATTTGGACTTGTTCGAGATTTATTTGTTTCGTGTAACATAGCCTTGAAATCAAATTGATTTGCGACAAATATATATATTTGTTTCTTTTGTTTTACGTTTAACAATCGATTGTCTTTTGGTACATAGCCAAAACGTATCGTTCCTAAGAGAAAATCAATAGCTTGGAGGCGGATAGTGATGATGATCTCATAACCTTAGATAATGAGTGCAAGGATCTAACCTTGACATTATCACAGATGGATCATAGTAAACTATAGAATGATATCCTTGTTTGTAAAGGATAATTCTCACTCGTAACAAGATTGTCTTCTTTTATTCGAAGTTAATTTTGAAATAAAAATATCAAAAAGATCTTCGTTTTCTCTTCCTCTCTGTCTGATTCGTCCTCTCGTTAGTATTTACTATCTAATGTATTGGAATGTGCGATCCATTTACTTACCAGAATAGAATCTTTTCCCAAATAAACGATGATACTAAGTAAATCTATTTCCTTCTTCGTATATCGCACGATGATAGATCGTTTGGTATATATATATATACGTATATCTTGCTTCTCTCTCTCTCTCTCCCTCTCTCAACTATGTTTCTTCTTTGTATTATCTCTCTTTCTCGATCGTTTTCTTCCTTCTATTTTTTTCTCCTACGCAATCGCAAAGGATAACAACACCTAATTCGCCCTCATACGAACCGTTTGTCTTCGAGATAATGTGACAAACAGAGTCGTAGGCGTTCGAGATATTCTGTTGCTTGATAAACCTCATTGGGCCTAAGAAAATATAAACAGTTATTAGCAAGCACGTACGCCGAAAGAAAGGCGCGGTCGTTTTCGCAAAAAACTCGATTCTTAAGTTAAAAAGAACATTGTCGTTTTTCTTTGCTTCTGTTTCTCATCTCATCTACGTGATGATACTACATGTCAGATAGTTATCAATCGAACTAATCAACAGCTGCTAAGAAATATCAAGATAGACTACATTGTTCTCCATTTTAAATCGATTTATTTACAAAAAGAAAGAAAGAAAATCAACTAACTACACAATATATAGTAAAATGACGGATATACAAGTTGAATAAAAAATAAAATTACATTCGTTTTTCAAATATTTCATCGAATGGTTTGACAAAATGATGAGCTTTGATTCGGCAATGTGCACATTCGAATTCGGATGAATAATTGCTGAAATTACTTAAACCATCTTTAATCAAAACAATTGGTTGACAACATTTTGCATTCGAACATGATAATCTTGATTGACAGCAAGGAAATGCCGCAAACAGATCTAAATATAAACATGTAAGTCAAACTCAATTGTTTCGCTGTCAAAACGAATCATACCATAGTAATAAAGTGTGCCAAATATGATCGGATCAAAATTGAATTTTGTTTTACACGTACGACAAAGAACATGTATTGGTCTCATCGATAAGCATTCGAGACATATGCCGTGTAAATACAGCTGTCGTTCGTTATGAGAAACAGCAACAGAAACTTTTCCATTATCACTATGTTTTATAGGACTAAAAGATGAAAATAAATGGCTGGTTAATTATTTTGCATTTATTTATATAAAACTATTTTTACACACATCTATATATATATATATATATATATGGTCTATAGATATGAGAAAAAGCTACCTGAGGAAAAGTGTTCCATCAACAAGTGGATATCGATCATAAACGACCATGGATTGTCCGCAAACTGTACATGCAACATCGGTACAACCGACCATTGATAATTGTGAGAGAACGAAACAACGTGTTTCATCATTTCCATAGGGACCTTCATCTTCAAGTCGAATATGTATAGCATTTCGTTTATGTAGAGGTAAACGATTTAAAATCGACCAATCTTGACGATGTTCGAAAATATTTCCAGCTGCTGCATGTTTCTCATCGAATTGAGGTAATGTACCCGAATTATTACCTGTGCCGAGAGAGTTCATTAACGAGCCCATATTACTATTGCCACCGGAATTAGCTGCAGATTTTTTGCTATGTCCTGCTGATGATCCACCGTTATTCGAATTGATGTTGTTGAGACCCGATGGCGAACCGAATGAGGATGATAAACTGCCTGAACTATGCGTACGGTAACGTGCCGAACGACCAGCACGTGGTACGTTCAATGGTTGAGAACGATCGGCGTCTGTCATCTAGAAAATGCCAACAAAACAATGAATAACACGTTTATTTCTCTTAAAACAAGAAAAAAACAACAAGAACAAAAATTTGTTTCTATTTGAGTTTTTGTAATTTTCGAAATTCTCCTTCTTGCATCGATAATTCTGCTTGAAGTTCTTTGACTTTTCGTTTTCGTTGCGCATCTCTAAAGGCAAAAACAAACGAAAAATATATCTCCAAAATTCTTTTCGCTCGAACTTTGCCATTTGTTGTTGAAGTTCTTCACGTGCAATGAATTCATTATCGAGTCGAATGGCTCGACTTGTTGCTTTGAATTCACGTTTGTGTTTCTTTTTCATACGAAGATGTTCGGCTTGTTCTTTCGGTAAACGACTGTTCTTTTTACCTTCGTATCTAAACAAACGAATAGATTGGATTTTTGACTGTTTAATGGTCTTACACAGGGCCGAAACGTGGCTCGAATAGACGCAAGCTTTTCGCTGGTCCTTTGCCTTGTACGAGATGTTGACGAGAAGATAATGAAGTCGATTGAATACTTTCGATTTGAGTTAATAAATCTCGACATTGTGACTAAAAGAAGAAGACGAAGAATTTGCTCATGAAAATTTCGATTTTTATTTATTTCATACAGAGATTTGTTCACATTTGCTTGTTTCAGTAATTGTTTGAAGAAGATTTGAAAACGGTTGAAGAATTTCACTAATAGCTGATAATGATTGATAAATATTGAGAAAATCTTTGAATTGTTGAAGACATTCACTAAGTATATCGATTTTATCTTTGTTTTTCGTTGTTTTGGTTATAACAAGTAATTGTCGATCGGAGATTTGTTTCGGTGGAAATGAAATGAAATCTTTGGATTTCTCAGTTGGACATGCAAGTTGAAAGATTTTTCGAAACAAAACAATCACTTCGGGCATATATCGATGACTTTTCGATATCCATTGTTTAGCAAGTCCGATTAAGAATAAACTTTGTCGACAAGATGAAAGTGTTTTCAATGAAGTCTAATAAAACAAAGATTTCGATTGATAAGACGAAAGAAATGTGAATGTTTACATGAGCTATCGATTGAATTAGTAGAGTTAATGCTGGAGTTGTGATCGGATGTCGAAAGTCCGATGTTGGATAGAGATAAGCGACTAATTTCAAAAATAATATCTTGAAAAATAAACAAAAGAAAATCTTTTTGAAAAAACAACTCGAGGAAATTATTTACAAACGATTGATTGATTTCAGCGAATTTCTCATGTTCAATTTGTTCGACAAGATTGTCGTGATGTTGTTTCAATCGATCGAGAATATTCGTTTGAATTTGCTCGTTATTAACTAATTGAAGAAGTTGAAGAAGTTGTTTGGCTATTTGATTGAGAAGAACTTGATTGAAATCAACCGATTCGTAATAATCGAGAAGAACATCGAAATAATTCTTTAACAAAGAAAAATGAGACATTAAGAGAAATTTTCATTTCATTTACAGCTAGAACAGATTTTGGTATTGGAGGTAAACGAGAATTGTTAATACGTTTCCAAATGAGATTTAATGTATTCTTTTCGGAAGTTAGCCGATCTTGAAGAATATCGAGACTTGAAGGAACTAGAAAAATTCAACATAGCGAACGAAAGGGTTGTTTATTTTTCAAATTTACTTTCATCAAATTCTGCAATTAGATCCGTAGCATTCTAAAAGAAAAAAAACAGCTAATTATGATTTTATAAATCAAATTTTGCGAATTCACTGTCTGTTGTTGCTCTCCTTCTCCTTCTTCTTCGTCTGCTCCATCAGCATCATTGTACTCTGCGTCTCCATTTCCATTTGATTGTTCAGTGTCAACCGGAGGCAAAGTTTCATTTTGAGCATTATTATCTTCTTCATCAAATGTCACACGTTTCTTCGAACCATCCATGATATAATAACTAGAAATCGAACGATATAGATTTTTGCAATGAACCTATTCGAAATAAACCTTTCGTCTAGTTCTTCAACGGAGTAATGTGCTTTTGATCGATTTTTTGAGAGAATAGATTTTAGATTCGGTTGTCCCATACGTTGTGTTTCTTCGACCTTTGCAAATCAACAAAATAAAAACGTTCTATTGGTATGATGCCGTTTTTTTTACTTGTAAATTTTTCAAACGTTCAGCTGTTTCTCGTTCTTTTTCTTCGATGGTTTTAACTGGTAGACCCTTTTTAATTAAAACAAAAAAATAAACTGAATTCAACTTCAATCAACCGAACATACCGATGTTTTAGCTTCGAATTTTAAAGCATTGACAAGTTTATCATAATCATCCGCTGATTCTTTTGTTTCTGTCGGTTTCTTGTCTTTAATGCCCATCAAAGTACTCAATGCTTTCCATTGTTCATCCAAATTCTCTGTTAAATCATAGATTTTCTCATTTTCTCGTTGTCGTTCGTATTTATCTAGTTTAGTTGTTTTAATCATATGTTCAATCCATTCCTTTTTCGTTTGTGGTTTTTGTGAATCGTTGCCCGATTGAAAACCGCCGAAGAAATGTTCGGAATTAATTCGACCTTTATTCAAATCATCATCATCGTAATCGTCGATGAGTGGCCGTTGATTGAGTTCATCAGATTTTGATAATGATTGTCCGTAATGTGTTAGATCTTCTTCGTCGTTTAGATTGTATCGACTTTCTTTGCCTGAACGAATTTTCTAGAAAAGATTTTCAATGAAAATCGATTGAAACAAGATGTGAAATTAACAAACAGATCGTTCAGCGATTAAACGTTGCATTAACTTTTCTTCTGATGTGAGTGTTGGATCATTTTCACCGATACGATGATCGATGAAAGTACTCTTTTTGAAAACAGAATTTAATTCTTTTAATAACGTTCGTTTTCTCTAGATTAAGTAGATGAAGATAAGAAAATTGTATCAAAATGAAACTACTTTTTCGATGCCTCGTGCTCGAGCTTTGAGTGGTTGACCACCTCTTTCATAATTTCGTCGTTTTCCAAGTACATCGTGTTTCAAACGATTGACATGAAGATCAAACGGATTGACTTTCGGCGTTGGATCAGCTCGAGTTTTGCTATTATATTTATCTGCAGCAAATGTTCGACGTTTACTTTTTTTAACCATGTGATTTTGTCTCAATATTAAAAAATCAATATGTATGTGATGGTGGTGATCTTAACTGCTTGCTTAGCATACGATGACTTCAACAAACCAATAGAACAGTTGTTTTTATCTTTCTTTTTTTTCATTTATCGAGAGTTTCGGTAGATGTCAGGTTAGGTGGTTAAGGTTTCTGTGACTTTATTTCAGTGAGAAAAATCGAGCTGGTTTATATAAAGAAAGAAAAAAAAATGTATATGTATATTATGTGTGTTTTCGATTTGATTTAACGACCAAGACCACTGCCGATTTCGTAGTTTTTAAAAGCAGCCCATGTTTTGATATCAGGACCTAGGAAATTAAAAGGTATGAGATGAAATGATTTGATTTCGAAAGTAAAATATTTACAATAACGTGATCCAGTTAGTTTATTGACACTTGGTTCACAACGTTCTTCGTATTTTTCCGAAGCTTCACGTTTTTGTTCTTCACATTTGGTTTTTCCCGGATGGAAAATAGTTCGTTTCAAAAATTCAACTGCTTTCTCTCGATCTAAATACGTTGGTGATAATGATTTATTCTTTGATTTAAAGACACTCCTACCGTAGTCATACTCTCCCTCTGGTCGTGCCCAAACTGCTGCACAAAAGCAAATCAGTAGAAAACTCCAAAGAAACACTTGTCTCATCTCGTTTTTTGTTCTCTTTCAACTATCTTGAGAATATTCCTTTTCGAAATAAGAGACAACGTAGGCTGAAATCGATGAGTGTTGATTAAATAAATTATCATCTGATATCACCACCTTCAAGGACGAAATAATATGATAAATGAGGATTTTATGCGTTTCTTTATTTTCAAAACAAAAAATCTATTCGATTTTAAAAAATCGTCGCGCATTACTGTGTAACATTTTTTCACATTTATCTAAATCATCCGAATAGGTTTGAAGAATTAATTCACCAGGATGTTCTTCACCAAGTGGAAATGGAGCATCTGAACCGAGCATAATACAATGTTCGCCTATGGTATCGACTAAATATTTCAATGCACGAGCATCATGTACGAGTGAATCGACGTAGAATTGACCGATGTAGGATGAAGGTCGATTATCATCTTTCAACGCACAGAGATCGGGTCGACAGTCGTGACCATGATCAATACGACCGATTGTATATGGATACGATCCACCACCTAAACAAAAATATTGAATTTCAAAAGAATTTCTCTGGTTTTTCTTTTCATTACCATGCGCAAATGCTAGACGAAGTTTAGGATATTTTCTCAAAATGCCGCCCATTAAAATCGAACAGATGGCTGATGTTGTTTCAAAAGGCATTCTAAATCAATCGAGATTTATTTGTGCACATTAATCATTCCAACATACCCACATAACCATGGCATCCAATGATCATCAAACCGTGTGCCCATTTGCATATCCCAAGGATGAATAAATACGCAGGCATCTAATTTTTCGACTTCACACCAAAACGAATCTAATTCATGATGATCAAGATTCCAATCGTTGACATGTGTACCGATTTGTACGCCTTTCAAACCTAATTCATTTACACAACGACGAAGTTCTTCAATAGCTAAACTCGGTGCTTGTAAAGGTATTGTTCCGAGACCAACAAATCGTGTTGGATGTTGTTTACAAATCGATGCAATATGATCGTTTAATTCTCGTGCGAGTTCAAGTATTTCTTGATGATTTTCCGATGCATAATTAAACAAAACCGGTATTGTTGAAAGAACTTGTATTCGAATTTGTTTTCGATTCATTTCTTCTAATCGAACATTGATATCGAAACAATTCGGTTCGATTGTTCGAAAGAATGTTCCATCTTTGAACATATCCACACGATCATCACCATCGGGTCGAGCTCGAATTTCGAGATATTTCTTTGCATTTTCGCTTAGCTTCCGTGGTAAAATATGGGTGTGTATATCGATACGATCCAATGAGAACGCGGTATCCATCGCAAATAAACAAAGTATGTCGATTATATTTTCGATCTTATCGAAAAGAAAGAAAAAAAAACGTAATTAACTATTCGATGAATGTGTTTTTTTTGTTTCGTATCGAAAGAAGAAAAAACAACGATAACGTGTTTATTTACAAAATAAAAACCAACAGAAAATCAGCTCGAGATTGTTAACAATCATTCATATGGATATGGATCAGTTGGTGGTGGCGGTGGAGGTTGCCGAAGATAGTCTAAATACGAATTATAATCCGTCGATGGAATGTTAGCATTCGAATAGGTCATTTGATTGCCATACATCGATGGATACGAATAAGTTTGGTTTTGTGTGAAATATTCCGGCCAAAATCCCGCATAGTTTTGTTGAATTTGATTCATTTGTGTCATCTAAATATGTGAAATCTCGATTTTGTCTTTCATTTGAAATCAATCTACTTGTTCGTATTGATTTTGTAGAGCTGAATAATATTGTTCATAAGGATTTGCGAATGTTTGTTGTTGTTGTGCGTTGGAATAAATCGGACCGTATGGTCCGTATCGAAATGATGCATTGGCTCGTCGTTGTCGTTCGTCTTCTTCACGTTTTCTTTTCAAATCATCCCAACGGATTCGTTTCGCTAGAAGACTACCGATTGGTTTCTGTTTAGCTTGACGTTTGGCAACGACTTCAGGCGTTTCATCGGTATAAATCGGACAGAATTCTTGTCTTCGTTCTAATCGTAAATTTTCGGCTACTTCCGAAAATGTTGTTGCGTTTGCTTGTGAAAAAAGTAATTTTTTCGCTGCAGTTAATTTATTCTTCTCCTCATCTTCATCTGAATCGAATTCGGACGTAAGACTTGTCGCTTGCTGAATTAATTCCTGAACAGGATTGGCTTTTTTAGTTTCTGTCGACGAAAAACTGCAATAGTCATTCGTATTCTTTGGCAAAATTGTATCTACATGATTGATATTATCCGTCATCGATATATTTATCTAGAAGAAATAGAATCTTTAGCGCAGGGATTAAAATCATTCATTAAAAAAAACAAAAAGAAAAAAGAAAACGGTCTTTTGCTGTACAATACTGATAGCGAAAGAGAGAGAAAAATACAGTTAGAACACAAATAGATTTTGGAGTTTATGTTGTTTTATTTAAGACGCTGTGTGATATTTGCAAGAGCAACTGCGAAGGCTTGTAATGGTGAAAATGGCCATTCGAAATCGAGAGTATAACAATTGTTTTCGATCCGACCGAATTGAATAACCTAAAACGCAATCGAATGAAAAGATTTCTTCAGAAATCGATCGTACTTGTTTGTTATTGAATTCAATTTGAAAATTCTTCGCAGATTCAAGAGTCACTCGACCACCGAAATCCAATTGATAAACTTGTGATTGTTCGTTCCACACACTGAGAAAGAAAAAAAAACGTAAGAAGATTCGTTCCGTATTCAATTTGATGATCATCTTACGGTGGACGATTTTGCATAACATAGAACGATGATTCTTGATCTTCAACGCCTTCAGTTTCAGACACGGACGCTGAATCTCTCGTTCCACTCGTACATAATAATAATCGATGTTTTGGACTGAGATTTTTCTTTGATTCAATCGGAATTCTTGTTGGTTGATTTTCGATGATCTCCTCTTCGGAACTTATACTTTCAATTTCAGCCTGTCCTTCCTTTTCTTCTACTTCTTCATCATCACTCTGTGCTACTGTCTGATGATCAGTAAATATTGTTGTTTGATTCAATGTTGGATCACTTCGACTAAGAGTCGTCTGCTGATTACTATTCGATGTCGATAAATGAGGATAGATTTCCGAAATATTCGAACTCGTTTGAAGCATCGATGATGATCGATGAAGGGATTCTTTCACTTGAATTACATTTGAAGTCGTTGTCGATGCATCAACGACTGTTTGTTGACAATAAACTGAATAATTATTCGCTAATGTTACCGTCATTTGTCGAGGTTGTAAATGTAACAATGAAGTTTTGTAGGTCACACTGCCGAGCGTTTCAGGTAGGTGAGTTGAATGACTGTAGAATTTAAACCGTGTACCCCAAATATTAGCGGCAACAGTACATAATCTATGATTCTAAATTGAAAACAAAAAAAAAGCAATTACAAATGGTTGGATTTATAGAAATTGTACATTTTCTTTTGTTGTTGGACGTTTACGAGCTCGTTGATGATGTAATTGATTTTTATTCGTCGGTGAATTGTCTTCCGGAATGAGTTGTTCATGTTCATTGTTGATTTCTTTGGGCGCAACATAGATTGAATGTCGTTGTGTTAGTAGATTCGATCGATTCGTATTGATTTGTTGAAGATTTGTCACATTTTCGAATGTATTCAAACGAACTTTCGTCGAAAGAAAACGTTTTCTTCGTGGCAATGATTTGATTTTCATCGATGAATTCAATTCGAACTCATTCGGTTTGATTTGTGGATCGAAAATAATAAAATCCGGGCAGATTTTCGATACTCTCTTCGCCGTTAACAACGGAATAAGTCCACCGAGATATTCAAGATATAAAACATAGATCGGTCCCGATGATGTCGGCTTGTCTTTGTCATCATCGAGCCGTTTCATCGTGCATTGCAAACGAAGTGATGATTTCAATGGATAACAAACAAATTCTCGAAGTGTTTTCGATTCCGGTAGAAAACCTTTGATAATCGAACGAAAATACGTCAAGAGATTGTCGTACAGATTCTTGGGAAGAGATAATTGAGCAAGATGTTCGCGAGAATTTTGCAGTAAATTTTCTTTGATTTTCATCTGACAAAGACTTAATAAAGATGGTAATGATTTATGGGTTATCCAGATTGTATAGACAGATGTTGCACATGCGACAAAAACGATTTCTTCGAAATCAAAGACAACAATGTTTCAAAATAGAGAGAAAAGAAAAAATGAATTACCATTGCCGTGTGTCCAACAGAGTGCTGAGAATGGCTCAGTCTGAAATTCAAGATATTCGAAAATTGGTTCAATTGTTCAAAGACGATGTTACCGTTTGAGGAATTGTAACTCGATTGAGAAATTCTCCTTGTTTTGTATAAAAACAGATTTGATTTTCGAAGAGATCTTCTGTGATACATCGATAACCGCCAACAACGAGAATTTCACTTGGATGTGACCAATCAATTTGAATATCTATTCATCAATTTATTTATTCGAAAATGTTTCTCATTCGAAAATGTACTTTGCAGATTTGTTTCGATGATAATCGGCGTTTGATCTTGATAGGTACTCATCAAAAGTATTCGACCGTTTCCTAATGTACAAGCAAGGACATAATTATCATTAACAAATTTCGGTGCATCTTAAAAAGAAAAACAGAAGTTTGCATTTAAATTTCGAAGGAAATATCATGTTTAGTTACTAGCATCGGGTGCTTCAGGATAGAATTTTTGACATGAATACATCAGCTGTCGAATTGGTTCAGTCGTAATCGAAAGAATCTCTTGAGTATTTCCATGATGATCAAGGACGAGCAATTGTCCGTTGGTCGTGCCAACAACGACGCTAAAATATTTCGTTTCAACAAAAAAAATATTCAAATTTTGATGAAAATCTCATTTTCTACTGTGAAATATCCGGTGTCCATGTGACTGCAGAAATTTTTCCTTGCAGAAGATTTAAAATTGTCGACCAATATCGTTGACCGGTGACTGAACCGACAAGAATAAAATTATCTTCATAACAAATAACTGTCATTCGTCCATCGTATGACCACGCCATGTCAATAACCGGATGACTTCGATCGTTGATCAATTCCAATGACCAACGATTTTCATTTTTAATCCAAACAAAAATCACGCCTTTCTCGTCGATCGTCGCTAGTTTTTGATAGGGAACATTCCAGGCAACCAATCGAACGTCGGTTCTATGCGCACGAAGATTGAAATTCGTTCGATCAGGTACGGGACAGTTGTCATTGGGTTTCAATGATGTATATGTCACACTGACAATATGATTTGTATTTCCTGTTGCTAACCATCCATCAGCAAAGGAGTTATAGCTCATCCATGATAATGATTGAATTCGCGAATCAGTTCGAGCGATATTCGCTAAGTCGATATAAGCATACATATGCACGATGTGTTTTTTTTTGTTTCTTTCTTTCGTTTTTCAAATCATGTTCACTAAAATAAAAAACTAAAAAAAAACAAAATTTGTATTTCCGTTTTTTTTTGTTCTCTCTCTCTCTCGTCTCTCATCATTAATCTGAATGTCAAGGATATATATCGTTTGATTTAGTAAAGATAAGAAAAGAAAGAATATTACAGAGATTCTATTTCTCGAAATAATTTAACTGACAGCTGCTTATTGATGATACATTGGATTTCTCTCTTCTTTGACGAGTATCTTATCATTGATAGACTGAGAACAACAATAATAACAGCAACATAAGAATGCCGTTGGCGACACAGCAATGATTTGTTTATCCAACAAGATTCTTCATTGATGTCTGTGGCCTTGTTAGATTCTGTCTATGTCGTTTATAGTCCTTCGGAAATGATTAAACCAAGGCAAATTAGAAAATAATGTCTCAAAGGTTAGACAAGAAGAAGAAAAAAACTTTGATAAGTTTAAAAAACTCACCCTCACACACATTACATACATAATCGAAAAAAGGTGAACGAATACGTAATA
>ERZ778026.421-NODE-421-length-64058-cov-103.937331_pt1 | contig 64058 bp, 77 predicted proteins | sample MGYA00375756_ERZ778026 | MGnify/ENA primary metagenome ERZ778026 (study PRJEB29350, sample SAMN05389820) | bioreactor metagenome | isolation source: Ammonium sulfate bioreactor | place: South Africa: University of Cape Town | collected 2014-02-18 ... | reverse complement strand
AACAACAACGACAACAACTGATCAAAAAGTTCCATCAACATCATCATCAAATAGTAATTCGCCCACTGTTGATCTCGGTATGTTAACTATTTTATTGAAAGAATTCTGATGTTTACCAAGTGTGTCTCTGTTTATTCAGGTGCTCGTTCAGTTAGTTGTATGGATTTAACAGGTGACGTAAGTAATGTTATGACGGGCAAAGAGAATCGTTTACCAACGAAACGAAATTCACTAAAATCCCAAGAAAGTGTTCCGTTAAATCAATTGGAAAATTTCGATTCAACACCGAAAACAAAGAGTAAAGTCAATCAGCCATCGAAAACGAATATGAAGAAAGGCGTGAGCGAACCAAATCTCAACAAACGATCGAGAAGTAAATCACCGTTTTCACCTCGTGGTCTACTCGATCGTGTTCGACGAGCTTTACCAATTCTATCAGCATCGAAACAATCGTTGAATCATAACGATAGCGATGATTCAGCAAGTTCGATTTCTGAACACAATGAACAACGTATTCGAATATCGAAACTTGATCATGTTTGTCGAGTGAAAAGTAGTTATGAATCTGTTGATCGAACGAAATTCTTTCTCGAACGACAATCTCGTGCGACGATCAGCGAATCATCGAATTTATACGATTATGTTGTTCTACTTCAACCTGAACAAGAACTCGGCTGTATTTCACAAGGCAACGGTTGTTTAACATCATCGAATATTCTCTCTCATTTGCCTAGCACAGCACATTCATCATCATCATCGGTCATCTATAAATATCCACCGGATGCCAACGATGAAAAATCATTGAAATACTTCTGTTTTCCCGATCAATACGACGCAAATAATAATTCGATTTTATTGGCAAAAAAACTAGCACAAGAATATTTTCGGTTTATATTAACAAATATGGATGGTACGAGACAATATGGTTATTGTTCGAGATTTGTTCATAAAGGCAAAATCAAGGCGTTTTGTTTGATATCACAATATGATATTCGAGAAATTTATGAGAAAATTCTTTTGAAAGCAACCGAATTATTTATTGCCTATAAAGAGGATGATGCACGGAAATTCTTTGAAGAAATCTATTCGCATCGTTTGCCAAATCGTGGTGATACGATTCATATTAGTACGCAAACAGTTGGCGTGTATACATTGAAATGTGAATTCGATCGACGAAAAGAATCCATTGATTCACTTAGTCTTTTGAATTTATCAACAGGTAAAACAATCAACACTCTCGAATTCAATCGTTTTCATTGTTTGTTCTGTTTTTAGAAACAATCATTCGAATTTTCTCGGCAATACTTTACGAACAAAAACTAATCTTTATCGGCAATGAACTCGGTCCATTAACTCGTTTAATTCACACATTTGTCTGTCTTCTCTATCCATTCACATGGCCACATACCTATGTTCCAATTTTGCCGGGTTTCTTGCTCGATGTAATTCAAGCGCCAACACCGTATATCGTCGGAATTCTACGTTCGTCAGAACCATATCTCTCGACGAATGATGATCTACGAACTCAAGATAATTCTGATATATTAATTATTGATATCGATCATGATCGAATTCGTTCGATGAACGATTATTTAAATGTTAATATCGAAACTTCTCCATTACAAATCCTTCCGAAAACATTTATCGTTGAATTAAAACAGGAAATATCATTTCTACGCAAAACTCGTTTGAGTTTATCATTAGACGAATGTCAAGAACGTTTGCGTGATGTTTTCATGTCGATATTTGTTCAATCATGTTTCAATTACCGAGATTTTTATCATGAATGTTTTTATCGTGATCGTTTCGTTCAATCGAAACAACATACCATTGAATTATTCTTAGAATGGTTTACACGTACGCAAATATTCGAATTATTTATTCGACAAAAATTCGAATATGATGATCAGTGTCAATGGGCGATTTCATTCGATGTAGCTTGTGAAGAATATCGAAAAACATCGAGCAAACAAACACCTCAACGAATGACTGTCAAATCTGTTAAACGAAAATCAGCCACACGAGCAAATAAACAAAATTAAACAAACATATGCTATTCTATTTTAGTCAGATAAACTAATTTACATGTTTTCATTTGTATATATGTGTATGTATGAGGGTTTGTTTTGCTCGTTTCTCTAAAGTGTAACAGTCATTTGTATGAATATGAAAGCAACAAAGAGCTAAAAATCTGTGCGTGTCCTTTTGTTTTTTTTTAAATGGCATATTAATTTATTTGTCTTTATATGATGCTTCGCTTGGTTTTCTTTTTGAATAAAAAAAATTTTTGTTATTGTAAGTGTTTAGTCTTTTATTCATATAGTTGAAGTGCATATCGTGATGAGAATTTATCTCGAGAACATCTCAATTTATTGAAATTGTTCAAGTGCTTTTTTGATTGAGAACAAAATGAATTGGAAAGATTTGTTCTACGATCACGGAAAGTAGTGTCGAGAGTAGCGCTCGTTTTTTATTTGCATCCTTCGTTCTGTCAATAGTGAAATTAAGCAAATAAACAAATAAAAAAAATACATATTCAACGGCATATATTACTCATCTCCACTGAAGTAAAAAAATTGAAATATGGCCACAGCTGGATCATGTGATACCTCGTTTGATAGTTGTGCTACGTGTTCCAGTAAGCATAATCGTACACGTGCTGCTTTATGTCAATGTAAACATTGTTCGGAATCGTTTTGTTTCGATTGTATGAAAGATCATAATGATAGTTTACAAGAGAGTATTGCATTAGTTTCAAATCAGTACAATGAAGTTCAAGCAATGTTAAAAATTAAAAAGCAATTGATCAACGATGAAACGAACAAATCGAAAATCCAAATCAGCGAATGGTTACAACAGTTTATTGACAAACTTAATACTGAAAAAGCAAAGATTGAGACACAAATTGAAAATGAAGAATTAGAAGCGAAAGTAACACAATCCATAGAATTTGAAATTAGAATTTTTCAAAGATATATTTTAGAAATTCATTGGTAACATTGAGACACAATTGCAAACTATTAGTCATGATGTTGGAAGCTTTTCGAAAGCAAGTAGTTTTCAATCAGCACATATGCAAAAAGTATCGCAAAATCTTGAACAACTTCTTACACAATTATCATCTTTGGCAGCCACGAAAGAGCACGACCTACCTACGACTATTCCACAGTACAAATTTAAATTCAGTCTTTCCGGCGTACCAAATAATTCAGAAACAAAAAATACTTCTACTACAATTAGTGCTAATGTCCAAATGATAACAGGTAATAATTAGGCGTTTAAATCATAGAGACTGATTAGATTTTTAGCTCCTCAACAACAACAGGATCTTTCTAGTAGATTGGATACAACTGCTAAACTGGTTAGATTTTTAGCTCCTCAACAACAACAGGATCTTTCTAGTAGATTGGATACAACTGCTAAACTGGTTAGATTTTTAGCTCCTCAACAACAACAGGACCTTTCTAGTAGATTGGATACAACTGCTAAACCGATTAGCACTACTATGAATACTAATAATACTCTACCTGACGAGAAGTATTTTCGTAATCGGGATAAATGTGAAGATACTTCCTATGTGGTCGATCGTATGGCTACTGATGGGACTAATATATTTTATTCGTGTATTGTTGAAGAAGAACATGATCTTATTGCCTATTGTTATTTGGATCCATGTGCAGATCTTTATCAAAAAACTGATCCCAGTCGACCATGGCTTTTGCCCACTATAACGGATATGATTTGGTGGAATTGTATTGGCAAATTTGTTTGTGCTACGAAAAATGCTGTTATAACTGTTGAATATCAGAACAAAAGGTTTAAAATATTAACTGTTCTTTCCGGTTGTGAAGCAGATATGCAAATAGCTGCTAATTCAACTGAATTATGGGTTAATTGTCAAGGAAAAACATTCGTTTACAATAAAAATTTTGTATTGATTCAGTCAATTAAATATTATATCGAACCTGGCATCGTTCGTAAAAGTTTGTGTATAACAGAAAATGCTGCTGCTCTTCTGATTACTCGCAATGATAAAACTCAGGAAAATATATTGCAAATACGATTCTATGACACGAAAATGAAACTAACAAAATCATACGATCTCGGTGTAAGTTCAAGTCCGTGTATGGTTCGTTCCGATGGCAAAGATCGATTTTATATTACTGATGGAACTGATTGGTTATATATAATGTCATCAAACGGTAGAAAACAACTGGTTAAACTTGACGATGACGCCAGCTGTCTTGCTGTAATAAATAAACGAAATATAGTTTTATCTGACTCACGTACAGACGTTGAACTAGTACATGTTCCAAAATTTTACTAAAATAAAATAATTAACAGGTTAAAGAATTTAAAAATTCTCACTTTTTTGTCGCGTAGAAATACGCGGTTCGGCATTTTTCAAGGGTGTGAATGCCACTTATAATATGCAAAGTAAGAAAGAAAAATAAGTTTATAATGTGAATTATATGTTAGCATAACAATCATTCATCACAATTGTTCTATGTGTCAAACCTTTGATTTTTTTTCTCCGATTATGAATATGCATGCATAGTGTTCGAATAAAGAGCTATGCAGACACATTGATTATTCAAGCGTGTCTCTTTTCGTTTTTCAACGTTATTACTTTCGAGTAAAGTTACATATTTGTATTACAAACAAACTGTCTCGACCAGTGCACTATTCGTTTATATATTTTTTTTATTATGAATTACTCCAATTTGTAATTGCCATGTCTTTATCGAAAACTTTGTTAAAATGTCTAAGTGTACTGATTATAATCAGTTTTATTTATAGTATTTATTTTATAATCAAGTACAAATCGGCTCTATTATTAACCGATGAGAATAACTATCGTTATGAAGCAAAAGTTGGTTCATTTAATGCTGAAGCTGAACAAATATTTAAACCAACAAATATTAAAGTCATACCAATGCCATTTTCAGTTCAACTTGGACTATCATCTTTAGTTATATCATTTGATACATTTTACATTACATATCAACAAAACCCAACTGATGATCTACAATCAATAATTAATCGTTTCTCAAAATATATTTCCGTACAGCTAGCTTTTAAAACATCTTACGTACAAGGATTAGCACCAGCTCCAAATAATCTTTTCATCGAATATTCACCTTCACCGATGAATCAAGAAAAATATCCAACATTAGATGAAGACGAATCGTATATATTGATCACCAATAGAACAGGGAATTTTTTAGGTATTGGATCACTAACAGGTGCTACTAGAGGCTTGGCGACCTTTTTACAATTGATCGAACAAGATAAATCATCAGGAAAAACTTACATTCCATTTGTCGATATCGTTGATGAGCCAAGATTTCCATGGCGAGGTCTAATGCTCGATGTATGTCGACATTGGTTATCATTGCCTGTCATTGAGCGAACATTAGACGCTATGGAATTGAGTAAATTAAATGTTCTACATTTACATCTATCCGATGATCAAGGTTTTCGTGCTGAAAGCATTCAATATCCATTACTTCATGATCGAAAAAATTTCTTCAGTCAAAAAGAACTTCGACATATCGTTGAATTTGCTCGACAACGACGAATACGTGTCGTACCGGAATTTGATATTCCAGGTCATACGACAAGTTGGTTTGTTGGATATCCAGATCTAGCAACAGAGAAAACTTCGTATCAAGTCGAAATTCGATGGGGTGTTATGAAACCAATGATGGATCCAACGAGAGAATCGATTTATACGTTCTTAGATGGATTTTTCAAAGAAATGACCGACATATTTCCCGATCCATATTTTCATATCGGTGGTGATGAAGTTGAAGGTTCACAATGGATGCAATCGCCAACAATTCAAAAGTTTATTAATGAACATAATCTCATGAATAAAAATGGTTTACAAGCCTTTTTCAATCGTCGAATACAGACAATGTTGAAAAAATACAATCGAACTATGATCGGTTGGGAAGAGATTACTCATGAAACTAGTCAGACATTATCTATAGATAAAGATGCAGTCATTCAAACATGGCTTAATCGAAAATCACTTCAACAGAATCTTCAAGCAGGTTTTCATGGCATCATGTCGAATGGTTATTATCTTGACAATTTACAGTCATCACTCGATCATTATAATACTGATCCGATTAGAGACAACGAACTGCATTCTCTTCAGGAAACTCAACAACAACGAATGTTAGGCGGTGAGATGTGTATGTGGACAGAATATGTCTCGGAAAATAGTATTGATTCTCGTCTTTGGCCCCGTTCATTTGCTATAGGCGAACGTTTTTGGTCTTTATCTACTTCTACGAATCAAAAATCTCTGTACGAACGTTTATTTCGAATGAATCATTTAGTCACTAAGATGCCAATAGGTCTCAATCATATTTCATTCTATCGACAACGTTTAGAAAATTTAATTCCTGATTTAAATTTGCGAACAACATTTCTCCATCCATTTACTATCTTAGCTGATGTTTGCGAGCCACAAGGTATAGGCGATCGTTCATCAACAAATAAATACACAGCACTTGTTCCATTAAACACATTTACTGATGCTCTACAAACTGAAAGTGAATTAACATGGACACTTGAAAACTTGCCTTCGAATGACCAACGTTTGCATGAAACATTTCGATTATGGTTCGTAAATAACGTACATCTACAGAAATTATTCGAATCGAATGAACAGAAAAAATATCGTGAACTTTGGGGACAAGATATTGAACAATTATCAAAAAATCTTGCCTATGTCGGTCAAATTGGCTTGAGAGTGCTGAATTATTTCGACAAGAAAATGTTTCATCAAGATCAAAATAATACAATGAATACATGGACATTAGAACATTGGATTCAACATCATAAAAGTCTTTTAAATGAACTCGAAATTAGTGTTCGAGAGGTTAAATTAGCTGCTGTTCGACCAGTTCGACGTTTACTTGATTCGATTAACATGAAAAACTAATTTTTTTTTCTTTCACAATAATAAACCTTCTCGTTTCTTATCGTAATTCTCATATAGATAGATAAAACTGCCGTTTTTTGTTGTTTTTTTATCATCATAAGAGAAAATATTTCATAATTTCGTAAAATCATGGCTAGTAACAAGATCGATCTCGACCTGTGTTCAACCTGTACAAATAAATACAATCGAACACGTTCTACCTTTTGTCAATGTAAACATTGTTCGATTCCCTTTTGTTTGGATTGTATGAAAGAACATCATGATGAACTTTTGCAAGATCTCGAAGTGATTTCTCTTGACTACAATCAATTACAAGAAGTTCTACAAATGAAACGTACGATGATTGCTGAACAAACAGTTCAATCCATTGAAATTGTCAATGAATATTTCGAAAGATACATTCAACAACTACATGAAACACGAGCAAAACTTATCGAGAATATGAATCAATCGATGGACAATGCGAAAAATACATTGGAACTATTCGAAAGAAATCTACGCAAGATTGGAGATGGAATGCAAAGTGTCGTCAAAGAAGGAATGGTACAAACATCGAAAATGCAAGAATTAGCACAAGATTTCAATCAAGTTCAACAACAGATTAAAACTTATCAAATCATACGAACAGAAAATTTTATTCAAACTCAACCGGATTATTCAATTCGATTCGATTCTGTAGTAGAAGCACAACCACAGCCACCGCCACCACCACAACAACAACAACAAGGACTCCTAATGACAACTTGGGAACCTTCGGCAATTCCAAAATTTCCGAAAAGAATGCGACTATCAAATGAGAATTCATCATCGGATGATAATAGTTCGTCCGATTCGGATAATTTCATTGAAACATCATATAAAATCGATCGAATGGCAAGCAATGGACAACATATTCTCTATTCAAGTCAAAAACTCAATGGATCAGACCGTATTGCCTATTGTCTCATGGACGAAGACGCTAAATATGAAGACGAATGTCACAATTGGAAATATTCACGTATTCAAGACATGATCTGGTGGAAGAAGATCAAAGAATTTCTTTGTGCAACCTTTCAAGGAATCTATGCAGTCAAGTATGCGAAAGAAAAATTTAAAATCGATGATGTTATCGATGGAAAATGGTCAGATATTCGTCTCGCAGTGAATAGTGAGCATTTATTTGTTTGGATGAAATCTACGGAGAAGAATTTCCATGGTATTCGATTGTATTCATCGGAATTTAAATCCGTACGAAAAATTGATTTCAATAAATATGAAATCGAACCATTCATCAATGCAAATCAAGGTTTTTGTGTTACCAACGAACATATCGTCACAAGTTATGTGAGAAAAGAGAATTGTTTTCATGTTTTACAAGTTGTTTGCTGTGATTTGAATATGAAAAATTTGAAAACAATTAGTCTAAATGAAAATCAAAATGTCGAACAAATTCGAACTGATGGTGAGAAATTTTTTCTCACTGTCGGTCGATCGCATCTATGGACAATCGATGCAGTCAACTTGAAATCTGCATCGATTTATCTTGGAATCGATGCTAAATTGGTCGAAGTTTTTGAAAATCAACGATTAGGTGTTAGTACTGGTTCGAAAGAAATTCAATTAATCAATTATTAAATCAAAATTTTATTAATGAATAACAACAAATCCGAATGCGATTTCTTCGTGAAGATTTAAAAATCGATTCATCACAACATATTCATCAATAGCTGTTTTTTTGTTTATATTGCATCGAGAAGTTCAATAAATTCTTTCATCTCAAGCATTGTTTCGCTTGGTTGAGCTTTATATGTCAAACGATAGTTCCCATCGAGAACGTAGATTCGAACAGGCCATGAAGCATATGCTTTCTCGAATAGGTTCTCATCAGGTCGATCGAGTACAACAGGTATTGGAAAATTGAAATCTCGAATGAAATCTTTGGCAACAGCCAATCGATCTTCGATCGTATGCGTTTGATTGTATAGAATTGGTCGTTGCGTTGGACTCCATCGAGCACTCGAAATCGGCCATTCATCTTGTGCATGTGCTTCGAGAATATATACAAAACGAAAATTGACTTTCTCTCGATAGATTACGTAGATTTCAATTAATCGTGACATAATAGCTCGTAATGGTGGTCACGAATATGAACCACCGATGACAACAGTCGATGACGATAGTGTTAAACCATCAAACAATTGACCTTCCTGCCCATTGAGTTCGATAACCGGCACATTCGGTGCTGTATCACCAAGATTTAAATCACCATCTCGTGCTCGATTATATTTGACATAGAGTGGTATCGATTTTAGCTCAGGATAGATTTGTGTTGCACATCGAAAGCACAGCAATGCATCATCCATTTCTTCATCGAGATGAAATTCTCTTATGACTTGTCGTTGTAATTCATCGGCTACATCTAACCATGACTCAAACGATGATTTCTCAGCTTCAGCAAAACGTTTTTGATATTCATCCGAAACTCGTAATTCATTCTCACGAATCAACATCGATTTCAATAGACTCTTCGGTATGAATGACTTCGGTGTAGTCATCGTCGAATTAGACAGATCATTATAGGTGAATGTCTGTCGACTGCTTGTTACATGTACCATACCCATGATTTTTTGACTGACTGTGTCTCAGTGAAAATCAGTAGATTTTTATACGAACGTGATTCATAAATGATGACGTGTTATGCGTAAATACAATTTATAATCTAATCTAATGATACATTTCTCTTTTTTCTAATTTCATGTCAAACAGAAAAGAGAAGAGAAGAAAAAAAACGTCGTCACTAGGTTAATTTCAATTCAATCCAATCCGATTGTTTTTTCTTTATTTGTTTCTTCGAACTAAATAAATGACTAGTGGCGTTATCTAGAACGATCTAAGCCTATAAAAAAGAAGGTCGATGGAAAGAGATGTCACTGAATGTTTTCTTTTTTTTTTTCGGGAAGTCATTCATCAATATACAACAGAGTTGTGTTTTTCCATTCGATAGATATCACACTGTTACTCTTGTAGTTCTCGAATCGTTTCATGTAGAAAAACGAATAATGTCTTTGGAAAATTATTCTTCGCCACCGGATGCACCTGTTTTCTATCCAACATACGATGAATTTGCTGATCCACTTGAATACATCGAAAAAATACGACCGATCGCTTCACGTGCCGGCCTGTGTAAAATTATTCCGCCGAAGGTAGATCGTTGTCTGACTTTGTTTATCGACGTTGTTTTTTGTTGTTGAATTATTAAGGAGTGGCAACCGCCATTTTGTGTCAATGTTGATGAATTTCGTTTTACACCGCGTATTCAACGTATCAACGAACTTGAAGCGGGCACACGAGCAAAAATTAAATTCTACGAACGTCTAACGAAATTATTCGAATCACAAGGATCGAAATTGAAAATTCCGACCGTTGAAAAAGAACTTTTAGATTTAGCTAAACTACACAAGGTTTGTTTTGTTTAAAATGTTTAGTAGACGATTATTGTTTTTCTCTTTCCTTCTCATTGTTGTTGCACGATTAGATCGTTAAAAATGAAGGTGGTTTTGATATGTGTTGTTCGCAAAAGAAATGGGCAACAGTCGCACGTAAAATGGACTTTCACGATCCACAGACAAGTCGAGTGTTGAAACAACATTATGAAAAATTATTATTATCATTCGATGTCTATGAAACGGGCGTCTATGAAGAACAGAACGATGTCGATGAATCACAAAAAAAAATTCAATCCAACGGTACAACTAAAAACGGACCTAAACGAAACGATCGATCACCTTCGCCGTCGCACACGAATAACGTCGATCCGTTCGCTAATTTCATCTGTAAATCGTGTGCACGTGGTGACGACGATAGTTATCTATTGATTTGTGACATTTGTGACAATTGCTATCATACATATTGTCTTATTCCGGCGTTGATGGAAATCCCTCGAGGACAATGGCGATGTCCGAAATGTGTTGCTCAATTGTATCATACGGCAACACCAACGGATGCCTACGGTTTTGAACAGTCGGAAAAAGAATATACATTAGGCGAGTTTGGAGAAATGGCTGATGAATTCAAACGAAATTATTTTAACAAACCATTGACTGAAATTTCGTCTGAAGATGTTGAACAAGAATTTTGGCGCATTCTCTCGTTGCCTGATGCGTCGATCAAAGTTGAATATGGAGCTGATCTAGCAACGGGAGAATTAGGTAGCGGATTTCCGTCGATGAAAACAAAAGATTTAACAGAAAATGATAAAAAATATCTCAATTCACCATGGAATCTCAACAATTTTGCTTGCCATTACAAATCTGTTTTGCGATATATCAATGCAGATATATCCGGCATGAAGGTACCATGGGCATATGTTGGCATGTGTTTCTCGTGTTTTTGTTGGCATGTTGAAGATCACTGGTCGTATTCAATCAATTATCTTCATTGGTAAACAATAGAAAAAGTGTGATTTTTTAAAAAAAAAGAAAAATTTTGAATTTCAGGGGCGAACCAAAAACATGGTACGGTGTTCCGGGTGATGGTGCTGAAAAACTTGAAAATTGTATGAAATCCTACGCTCCCGAGTTATTTTTCAAAACGCCTGATCTTCTCCATCATCTCGTCACAATTATGAATCCGGCGATACTTGTCAAAGACGGTGTACCCGTAGTCAAAACTGATCAACATGCTGGTGAATTCGTTATCACATTTCCTCGTGCGTATCACGCCGGTTTCAATCATGGTTTTAATTTTGCTGAAGCTAATAATTTCTGTCCAGCCGATTGGCTGCCCATGGGCCGATGTGCAATCGATCATTACAAAGACGTCAAACGCTACAGTGTCTTTTCACACGATGAATTAATCTGTAAACTCGCGTCCGAGTGTCAATATCTCGATCCAGCCATTGGCGATGCAACGAAATTCGAACTCGATTATATTGTCAAACAAGAAAAATACGGTCGAAAATCTGCACATGAAAAAGGCGTATCCGATGGCGATCGTGTTTGTTTCGAGTTGATGCCCGATGATGAACGACAATGTGATGCTTGTAAAACGACTTGTTTCCTTTCGGCTGTGTCCTGTTCATGCAAACCAAACATTCTCGTTTGCATCAATCATGTCGATCAATTATGTTCGTGTTCGCCGAAGAACTATTCGCTTTGGTATCGATATACAACCGATGAAATGACGAATATGCTCGATGCTCTTCGTGAACGTCTCGAACTCTGTCAAAAATGGAAATTACTCGTCAATCGGTTGATTTCATCCGATCAACAAGCATTAATCGATTTTAATGATATTGAAAAACATAGTACGTCAGGTATTCTATGTTTACGCGATGATATTCGTATAAAAATGGAAGAAAAACTGTCCGAAGCGATGGAATGTCGACAGCTAGCGAAGAGTCTCTTGAAACGAATTGATTCGAAAGAAAATGAAATCGACAACGAAAATCAAGTATCATTGAACGATATCAATCAGTTGAAAACTCGAGTTAAAACACTTGGCATTACATTCAATGAAATGAATGAGATTCAGAATATTCTAAGCGATTGTCTTGGCTATCAAGATGAAATTAAGAATCTACTTCAATCGGATAAAATTCAAACGCCCGATGTTTACTCGAAATATGTCGATGAAAATACTCGTTATCGTATTAATTTGCCGATATTTGAACGATTGAAATTATTCTATGAGGCGAGTGTTTGGCTGGAATTAGTACGAAAGAGTTCGAATCGAACAAATCCACCGAGTAAACTTCGATCATTGATTCAAACGGGACAGAACTTTCAAGTTCTACATGAAGATATTCGAAAAGAAATTCATCAACTACAAATTCAATTGCAACAATTAGAAGTTTGGGATGACAAATGTCGACAATTGACGAAAGACGAACCGAAACCAAGTCTTTCAACGCTCGAACAATTCGTTAAAAGTGCCGACGAAGCTAATATTCATTTGAGTTCAATCGAAAAAATCAAAAGTCTCATCACCGATTGTCAGCAATGGATCGAAAAATTTGAACAAATGCAACAAGGCGAACACTATCCATTTCTTTCATCGTACGAACAACTATACGAACAAGCACGACATTTTCATATTGACTTGGACGCATTGAAATTTCTCGAACAAACAATCATACAAGCTCGTACATGGCTTGAGAAAGCACAGGGAATCTTTCGTCGATCGGAATCGAATCTAACACTCATGGAAATGATAGCGCCACGTGTTAGTGTTGCACCGAAAATTCTCTCGAAAAAACGACAATCTGCCAAACGTATGGCGAATAATGACGGGCCAATTAATGAATCAATTGGAATCTTAGATGAAACTATCGGTAGAGTTTTGTCGAGCAATGAAAATGATCCTGAAAATGTTTATAAAGTCTATCGTGAAGCATCGATGAAAGAAATCGAATGTCTCAATGAATTACGAGATCACAATAAGAAAAAACCCAAAGATCAATCGTCGATTTATTGCATTTGCGAGAAACCGTATTCAGATTCGATGGTTCAATGTGATCTTTGCAATGAATATTATCATCGTATGTGTTTGCCGTATCACGGTACGGATGTCAACACATCGAATTGGTGGATTTGTGATTTCTGTACTCGATCACGTCGACCACGACTTCAAGATATTGTCAAATTACTTGGCAGTTTACAAAAGTTAACTGTACGATTGCCTGAAGGCGAAATTCTACAATGTTTAACCGAACGTGCGATTACGTGGCAGGAAAAAGCTGAGTAAGGCCAAATTCGAATTTTCAGATTGATATTTGAGTGAATAAAAATCTTTCTAGAGCATTTCTTGCATCGCCCATTCTTCGTGAATTGAATTCAGTTAAACAAGAAAATCGATTAATTAAAGTAAAATCAAAACGTGTCCTTTTTTCGTCTTCTTCATTCGATTGTTCTTTTTTTTTTAGGAAGAACATTCAGCTGATTCGAATACTCAACAGACTGATGGTAAATTTTCGTTGATTTTCTCAATATAATTTCATTTTTTGTTCGCTTTCAGCATCACGTTCAATGAATAATCTAGCAGAAAATCAATTGGAAAGTCTACTTATCGAAGGTGGCCTATTGGAAATCTATGTTGATCAAATAAAATTATTAACCAAATTAGTTCATTCATCACGTCGAGCAAATCATTTAGCTGATAAACCAAAAGCAGCTCGTTTACAAGCTGATCGAAATAAATCAACAACGGCGACGACAATTCGTAAACGAAAGTCCTACGAAATTCTTTCGAAAACAGACAAAACAATTCGTCGAAAACGTTCGAAAAAATCCTTGTTACCCGAACAACGTTCGTCCGATAGTCAATTGACATCGACTGCGCCTGTTGTATTCATTTCCTCGATGACCGACATCCAACAATCATTGATTAAATCATCACCAAAAGCTGAATTCGATCCCGATAATAATCCTTCGCTAATATCTGACGATGATCATGAACAAACGAAGAAAGGCACAGGTGAAGATGAATGTGCTGTCGATAGAGGAATGTGTTTGAAGCCCAGTGGATCATCGATTAAATGGGTTTGTTGTGATGCGTGTGAACGATGGTTTCATCTTGTTTGTGTTGGTTTAACAAGTGTAAAGAAAAAAGAAGAATTCAAATGCACAACATGTAAACAAGCATCGACGATGCCGACTCTTGTTGCATCGGTATCGACGCCAACGATATCGTCGACTTGAAAAGACAGTTCAATCTACTCCTTGGCAATCTCGATTGAAAATCTTTTTTTTGTTCGCTTATTTAAAATATTTGTCAGATCGAAAAACAGATAATCATACCGTTTTCAACAGGCTTATTGAATAGTCACTGGTGATCTTGTTTCGTTGTCTGTTTTTCTTTGTCTGTCAAATTTTTTTCCTTCTTTCTTTCTTTTCTCGTCGGGATTATTTGACTTAATCGTTTCAATGTAGATAGAAAAAAAAACGAAATTCTTTATTTGTTTGTGTTATGTATACGTGCGTGTATCTTGTTCAAAAAAAACGATTTAAAAATGAGCACATATATATTTAAAAGAAAGATTGTTTTAAACGATCGAAACATTGAATATAACATTCAGTTGTATCACAAGTTGTTGACCAACCGTATTGTCGAGCTTTAGTTAAATCACCTTGATCGCCGAATGCACGACCGAATATGAAATCTAAAATTGAGATTTCAAAAAACAAATGCAGAGAAGTAATGAAGATTTGAAATTACCGACAAATGACCAAGTAGCGTAATTATATGCAGATGAATCAGGCATGGATTTCACAAGAGATAATTCAAGTTTATTAATATCACCGAATTTAATATCATTTGACTGAGTAAATTTTTGTGTGTACGGTTCGAAACCAAAATATCTAAATTAATCAATCGAATATACGTGGTTTATTATATCGATGTTCTTCGTTATACTTTTCAATCTTTGGCCATAAGTTACAAAATTTCACTTCATCTCCATTATGAATATTAAATATTTCATTTCGAATATTTTCATTAGTCGATGTCCAAATCTGAAATCGTGCATTGTTTAATGCATCGGAATGATCGACAATTGAATTCCAAGCAATTTCATTTCCTGGGAAGATCAGTGGTTGTTGTTTTTCTTTTTGAATACTCGCATACAGAGCAAGACTAACAACGAAATTCATGAAATTGCCTTTCGATACACCGATGATTATATTAGGTCGAGTGATAACGTATTTCCAATGATTTTTCTCCGCATAGTCTTTGAGCAGATCTTCTTGTGTAAAATAAAAATTCAAACCCGAATGTCGAGGTGCATCTTCTTTGTACGGACTAGCTGCGAGATATTCGCCACCTTTATGAACGCCATAATACTAAAATAGCGAAGTTCTTTCTCATCGTTCGTTTTTAGTGTTTCTACTTTGTAACCAGTTTGAAGTGAAAAACATTTAATTTGTTGACCAGCTATTTTCTCAGTGACATCTAAAGCTTTTTGAAAAAGAATTTTATTCACTCGATCCAATTCTTCTTCATTGTTTTTCTCGATATACGCAAAATGATAAACATGTGTTATCATTTCGCCTCCAGCTTTCAATAATTCTTCAGCTATTTTCTCGACAGTTTCTTCGAGAACATCAATTGAAATGAAATAAATCCTCTCATCTTCAACATCTAATTGTGTTGATCGACGTGATATACAAATAATTCGTTTCCATTCATTTCGAGGTCGTTCCAAAAGAGCATCGACCATTGCCATACCGGATATTCCATTCGCACCCCAAACACACGCAACATTGGGTGATGATGTCGTCATGTTTTTTTTCTCGACTGCTTAAAAAACTTGTTTGGTGTTTGTTATGCTTCGTTGACTGGCAATACGATTGGATACGAAAGATTCAGTTCATAAGGAATGACTAATTCGTTCGTTCGTTTGTTTCTTTAACCATTTCTGCCTATGCACGATATGATGTACAAATACTTCGACAGTAACGAGAAAATTCTTCATTCGATTCGTCACTATGGTTCAAAGTTAGTATATATTTATCAAATTGATTCGATTTTGATTTGTATCTCGTTTAGGTCCAGCACGTCTCAGTAGAATCGACGAAAACAAATCGAAACATGTCACTGAACTCTCAATTCACGAACCTGTTGAAGATACTGACAACATATCACCACGAAAGAATTTCGGCTTATTTTTTTCGTTAACTGTCGGCTCACTTGGTATTATATTCGGTGATATTGGCACAAGTCCATTGTACGTACTACCGACAATATTCGATGAAAATAAACATCCAACACCGTCGCAATGCATAGGTGTTGTTTCATTGATTATTTGGAATTTAATTATTCTTGTTACGATTAAATATGCTGTGTTTATTCTCATCGCTGACAATCGTGGAGAAGGTGGAACATTTGCTCTTTGTGGTTTATTAACAGGAGAAAATAGTCGATTACGTGCTCGAGCGAAACATATTGTTAGTATTGTTTCAATTCTTGCTGCGTCATTATTAATTGGTGATGGTGCATTGACACCAGCGATTAGTGTTATATCTGCAGTCGAAGGTTTGGCGACAACTTCAACGAGTCTGGGCAAATGGATTTTACCAATAACTGTTTGCGTTCTTATCGTACTTTTTGTTGTACAAATGTTTGGAACGTCAAAAATCGGTTTAACATTTGCACCTATTATGATTGTTTGGTTTGCTACTCTATTTTCAATTGGAATCTGGCGTATTACATTTAATCCAACGATTTTACATGCATTCAATCCTTGGGAAGCTATTTCATATTTAATTCGAGAGAAAAAAACAGGATTCTATCAAATGGGCGGTGTTTTTCTATCGGTAACAGGTCTCGAAGCACTCTACGCCGATTTAGGCCATTTTGGTCGATGGCCAGTTCGAACAAGTTGGTTGTTCGTTGTTCTACCATCGGTTGTAGCAAATTATCTTGGACAAGGAGCTTTAATTATGTATCGACCAGATTTAATTGCGAATTCTTTCTATAATGCGGGCCCTCAATGGGCTCGGTGGCCATTGATTGTCTTAGCAACATTAGCTACAATTATTGCTTCTCAAGCTATCATAACAGGTGTTTTTTCATTGATTAGTCAAGCAGCATCACTTGGTTATTCTCCACCATTACGAGTCATTCATACAAGTAAACGTGTTATCGGTCAAATCTATGTTCCTGTAAGTTAAAACATCCATCGAAAATTAGTTTAGTTTTTCTCTCTAGGTTATCAATTGGATTCTTATGGTATTAACTATAGGTATTACATTATTCTTTCAATCAAGTACACATTTATCACATGCTTGTATGTTAAATAGAATTGTTATTTCATTGAAATTCACTTTTTTTTCTTCTTAATATTCAGATGGTGTTACTGTTTGTTCAGTTATGTTTATTACAACTATACTCTATATGTGTGTCATACGTTATGTATGGAATCGTCATTGGATATTCGTCATCTTTTTTGGCGTATTTCTTATCATAGATGGATATTTTCTTGCTTCAAATGCTGTGAAATTTTTCGAAGGTTTTTGTTTCTGCTTCAATTCTCTACTAAATAAATATCGGCTGATTTTCAGGTGCTTGGGTTGCTATTCTCATAGCAGTCTATTTTTTTCTCCTCGGCTTCTGTTGGTATTATGGTCAAACAGAACTTCGTCGTCATCTTCATATTCACACACAAACAACTGCATTAACACAATTATCTCAACGATTTGGTTCGATTAGTGAAAATGAATTATTGAGTCCGGAAAATCCTCAATCATCACGAAGTAAAAGTCTGCCTGTCGAACATCAAATAGCGAGTAGTGACGAAGAAGACAATAACGACAGTGAAGAACATAATGTCAGTAATGTTAGTGTGAACATACTTCCACCGATTAATACCGATGAAAATCCAGTTATTTACCGAAAAATTTCGTTTATTACGAATATTGAAAGTACAGATTTTCGATCGAATGCGATGAGAAATATTCTTTGTACGGTTACGCCGGGTCTTGGTGTATTTTTAACAACATCATCAAGACATACACCGCATGTATTCGAACGAGTTCTAACTAATATTCATTCGGTAGATATTTCAATAAGATACAAACAAGAAATCGAACTGTTCTCGTTTTAGTTTCCTCAAGTAGCCATTTTTCTTAAATTAGAATATGCACGTATACCAATCGTTAGCAATAGTCAACGATTAAAGATTCGTATCTATGGGTCAACTCAACGACGAATCTATCATATTACTGCACGTTATGGATATTCTGAACATAAGATTCGTCTACTTGATATGTGAGTTAAAAGAACGAATCTTCTCGTTTATTGATTTGTTGGGCTTTTCTTTTGTTTAGTTTACAATTAGCAGCGTCTGAACATAATGTTCCCGTTCCTGAAGATCGTGATATAACATTCTATATTCCTGCAATTTCCGTCCAAGTCAAACATAAAGGCTGGTCGAAAATACTCAGTAAATGCGCGTTACAAGTCTATGCGATTATGAAGAATATTTTTCCATTCGGACAAAAAAATCTTCGACTTTCACCAAATTATACAGTTAGTGTCGGAATGGTTGTACCTTTGTGAATGAATACAAAAAATGAATCTCAATATTATTTATTTTATTTATTTTTCGTTCTTATTCGTTCTTATTTTTTTCCTATTAAATAAAAATAATATCTACGTATTTTATGCTTGACCGCAATCGATAATGACAATATTAGCTCGTGGACTGCCTTCTTCTGTGCCGAAACTTTCGATTTTCTTGACGAGATCTTGACCTTGTAGAACGCGACCGAATACGACGTGTTTGCCGTCGAGCCACGGTGTTGGAGCAACAGTGATGAAAAATTGCGAACCATTCGAATGTGGACCTGAATTAGCCATCGATAATAGAAATGGGATTTCGTGTTTTAAACGAAAATTTTCATCGGGAAATGATTCGCCGTAGATGCTTCGACCTCCAGTGCCATCACGACTTTCGAAATCACCACCTTGAACCATAAAATTAGGAATTATTCGATGAAATGGACAACCACGATAACCAAAACCTTGAGCACCAGTGCATAATTGTCGAAAGTTTTCTTTTGATGGAGAACAAAAACATAAAACTATTGAACTATCGCTTTATTTTTATCTACCTGCAGTTTTGGGTACGATGTCCGAAAATAACTAAAATAGTTTTAAATTCGAGACAAATGTTTCAGTTGAAAAATAGGACAAACCTCAAAGAGGATTGCACCTTGCGGTTGTCCGTTGATTGCTATTTTAAAAAATACTTTCGGTCGCTGCATTATACAAACCAAAATGCAAATGATTAGTAAGCCTCAACCCATCCTATGCATAAATCGATTCGGTCGAATAATTTTACTAATAAATCACGATGATTCGGCTTTTTTTTGTTCTTACTCGGTCAAACAAACGGTAGTGATTTTTTTTTATTACAAAAATTTTCCGTTGCAAATGTAGAAACAATCAAAAACATCTATTCATTAATTCAAGATACGTATAATTGGTGTCATAGTAGTACCATTGGCAGTCAATGGACAACCATCATTATTTACACCTCCAATTTTACCCCATGTAACAAAAGTAATTCCACGAGAATGTAATATTGCATTAGCAAGAAGTAACATCAAACTTATACCAGCATCCAATGCAATTGAAAATAGATAAATATGTCGTCGTAAATAAAGTTTATAGAAAATCGTATAGAAAATAATACCAAGCAAACACCATGTGAAATATACACCACTAGGTACAAGAGGCATCCAAGCAACAACAACGAGCATTAGAGGAATATGGATATGACGACATTGTGGCCATCGAAATGTTGCCAACCAGAAAGGTATGGGTAAAAGAAATCCAACGAGTAACATCCAGAGAAAGATTTTATAGCGACTATTGACTGCGAACAAATTCTGTTCGCCATAAACGCCAACTTCAGTGAAATCATATGCCGATAAAACTTCTTGTTGATCATTACAAATAATAGTAGGATTTGTACATTTAAATTGACTTTCACGTAATATTGCTACGATCATAACTGTTATTGTTGAAATTAGACAACTAACGGCTTGTACAAGAAAAAGTGCACGTGGTGCAATTTTCATATAATGTGCTAGTTTCATATTCGATACAATATATAATGTTTGACAAAATGATGAATAAGCTATTGTACGAAATATTGTTCGACTATTTTGAATATTACTCCCATGTGAAATAATAACATCTGCTAATATCAAACAAATATAATAAACTGATTTATTTTGTACAATTATTCCTGTACTAGAAAGAATATAACCCATGGGAAGTACTAAAATCCACGGAATAACTGATGCAAGTGGAACGAAATATCCAGGAAGTAAACCTGATACGTTACAGATTATAGATATTAATATTGAAGCAAGTGCAGAAATAGCTATAAACCACCAATCTGGCGTGTCCGGATAAACAGATATCAATCGGCAATGCAAATCATTTCCTTTATTCTTCAAGTTTTTAGTTCGTAGATTTTTCCATATATCTTTACCATGATACAATAATAAATGAACAATAGCAGCTGGTATAGTTGCAAATGTGATTGCTGTTGTTGTTATACCTAATGCTGACCAACGTTCATTGTTTTCATCCATTAGAGATAAGATCATATATGGATGATATCCAATAGGTAGGTCACGACAACCCCAAACATTTAGAAAGTAGACCGTCGGTGTAATGATATATGTGACGATGATAAAGCCAACTGTTATATTAAAAACTGCCCAACGTGGTAAGACAAAAGGTGAATCAAGAAGACCTGATAGAATTGCCCAATTGAATGTCAATGAGCCGAAACCAAGACCATAAAAACCGGTTATTTGTGCAACAAGATAATTTTTCGGTACGATCAAACAAATCAACGAAAGAGAACTTGCAAGATACAAGAAATAATTCGGTAGCCAACTGAAAATAAACTGTAGAATAAATAAACTAAAAAAGAAATATCTGTAATTATGTATAATTTTTTTCCATAGAGAATTTTTTTTATTTTCATCATAGTTAACTAGATTTGAATGTTTTTGTTCATTTAATGTTCGTAATAAAGCGATATAGGGAAAATTTTTTGGCCATTTTCGATCTGATGGCCAAACTAATGTTCGACGAAGTAAACCGGCAAGTCCAAAACCAAGAAACTGTATTGCTAAAACAATATAAAATATTTCAGCATGTCGATTTCTTTCTCGAGCAACAATAAGAAAAAGTTCTCTGATGGCAAATTTATATTGAGTATATAACGACCAAGCAACATTAGCCATGATTAAAACAATTGTTTCTTCTTTGATTGTCAATCGCTGCCATTTAAATAATGATATGAAAAGACTGAATCCATGTACAAGAAGAATAATAAGACTAGGCTGAATATAAATCGTGTAAGTAGTTGTATCATTGACTTGATGAATAATCGAAAGCGTAAACACGAAGAATAAACCGATTAGAAAACTACGAAGTGTAAGACAATCCATTGCTGGATCGTCTTTATTCGGAACAGTCGAAGCGACTTCTTCGAATGACGACTGTTCAGCATCGTAGTAGATATATGCTGGTTCGATTGGCGATTGAATATTTTCACGATACTTTGCAGGCATTCGTCTACACGTAAGAATAATATGGTTGGTTGACCTGTCATATCATTTGCTTTATATTTGATGACAAAACATAGAAAGAAACGTGCTTTTCGCCTTCGTAAATCGATCATATCCTTGAATATGTTTTCTTTTTATATTCATAATTGTATAATTATATGGTAATGACATTTTTACAGAGTATTAAAATAAGAGCATCATTAAAAATCCACTAAAAGATTCACTTTTGAAAAAAACAGAATCTTTACACAAGCGCTATGTGCTCGTTTGAAACTATTGATGTCAACAAACATCTGGAACAGACGATTTTTTTAATAATAAAAAATGGTTACTAGGAAACAACAATTTCTTTTTCTTTCTCTGTTTTTTAAAATTTCAAGTAGATGCGCGTCTCGTTCACTGAAAAACATCTGAATCACAATCAAGTATCCTGTCGTACAGCTGTTGTTATTTTTCGTATTTCGAACACAAAAAAGCGAAGAAAAAAAAATTCGATTTTATGAATGACGAAGACTGTAAAAAAAATAAAAAGAGAAAAGAAAAGAAGAAATTATTGTAAAATATTATATAGTTTTCATTGATTGTCCGGGCATACTTAACAAGTGTTCACTTCTTTCTCTTTTTTTCCCTCCCTCACCCTCTCTCGTTTCTGCTTTCTTTCCTTTTTTTTATTTTATTTCATTCTACTCTTATATATAGATTTTTTTGCTTTTTAGTTTATTTAAAACTCTTTAAACTATTTCATTGGATCATGATTATTAATATTGAATAATGAAAGTCCTGAGTCGAGTAAGTAACTGATATTTAATATCGAAATAATTGGTTTTCGTATTTGTATTTGTTTTGATTTTCTTAAGAATTCATTGAATAAAAATCCAAATAATGAAGAAAAAAATGATTATGCTAATTTCAGTCATACAAGAATAAGTAAGTATATATTATTCGATTAATTCAAATTAAAGAAGCTATAAAAATTTTCATTTTTGAAATCTTATATCAATACATTCGTAGTACTATCAGCACAGGATCGGCATTAATTGAAGCACCTTTTTACTCTCGTTGTGTTTTTCTTTTCAGTTACTCTTTTTCAAATACCACAGTATGAACATTTACAAATCTTAATCTGTAATGGAAATTCATTGACAACACTAGCTGGCGTTGAACATATCAAACATTTATGGAAACTCGATGTTGGAAACAATCAAGTTCGATTGATTTGAAAGGCTTGATTTCGAAACATGTCATTTGTAGATTCGCAGTCTTCAACATCTATCTCGTTTCATTGGACTTGGCTCATTAATTCTTTCGAATAATAATCTTTCATGGATCGAATTACAACATATTCGACATATGTTTGTACTCGATCTTAAAATCGACGGAAATTCTGTTTTAGATGCAGATCCGAATTGTGAGTAGAAGAACGAAAAAGAAAATATGTTTGTCTTTTGTTTAAAATAGATCGACAACATGTCCTCGATTGTTTGCCAAGAATTTGGATGTTAGATGGTATCTTCGTTTCAAGTAGGACAAAAAAATGTTGTTATTGAATTAATCGATTGATGTGCTTTAGCCAATGAACGAAATCAAGTCGATGAATTTTTTACTCAATCATCATTCACGTCGAAACCAATTGTAAGAAAGTGAAAAAAAGAAAATATCACATTTTTTTGATGATTTTTAAGCGAAGAAAATTGGCGAAAGATGTTTTCATGCCAACGAACTTGAAAGATCGATCGGTCAATGGACTTTTCGGAGCGAAAGTATGAATTTTGAACATGAATATTCTAGGATAATCTTTTGTGCAAATTAGGCAACGGAATTATTTGCAAAATTCCCAATGAATTGTTTTATAAGTTCTGGTAACGAAAGAAGAAATGTGTGCGTTGACTTGTTTTTATTCGAAGTGTTTTATAGAAATGGACAAAAAACGAATTAAACATTTAGCATCGAGTGTTCAAGATCTTTTACTCACCGAAATGAAACATGAAGAAAACAATAATGAATTTCTCACCGAAAATCGACATATTCTACATCATCTTATGGATCTTCGTCAATCACATATCGAACAATTCAATATGTTTCTCATTCTTCTCATCGTAAGTTTTTTTTTTCAAAAATTTTTTATTCTCAATATGAAAAGACTTTTTCATTAGACTGACATTCTCTACGACATTCCCGATGAATTGTTGGATAACATTCTCGATGTGACACATATCAAAACCATCGGAAGTATTGATCTTACGCATATATTCTCTTCGAGTGAACAGTTGAAGTGTTTGATTGCATCGTTGATTCATGCCGGTGCTCGACTTGATCGAGACGAAAATCATGTAAGATAAAAATTCAATTACTATTCGAAAGAATTCGTTTTTCGTTTAATAGCCTTCGGCTTTGTATGAAAAACTTTTTCATAGTCTTTCAATCGTCATAACCAATCAAATTCGTCAAAATTCATCACCAAATCCAAATCCTATTAATCCATACACAGGATTGTAATTAAGATTCAGTATCATTATTTTTCGATTTCATTTCATTGAAATTCTAGACTTTATGAAGCAAAATCGATGGTTTGTCTTGAAGTCATGCAAGTGTTTATTATGTGTCCAAAATTTTACTCATTAATCGATGATTCTAGTAGATCGATACAAATTTATTTAGTTATTTGATAGAGATGAATTGTTTTTGTTTAATATTTAGATGTACATGCAATTTTTAAACAAGCCTTAGATCGATCACCGGCTTTTTCGAGTATAAAAGATGTTCTACAAGGTTTTAATATGGAAGAAGTAAACAATGAATATTGTTCACAAGAAAATAATCAAATATTGTTTGTTTGTTTTTCCTTTGAAACAGAAAACTCCCGAAGAACAAAAAGAATTGTTATATCCAATTGTTGGTAATATTTTAAAAATGACTATTCGAACATTATCAACAAAACGAATGAAAAAAGCTCCCGATGTGTCAATCGTTGTTATAAATACTGATCCCGAGCCAATCAATCGACAGGCAACTGCTTCGCCTAAACCGTTACCACGGCCAAGTACCAGTCGTTTACCAGGTACATCAACTATTTCTTGTTTTTCATGAAAATCTCACTTCCTCTTTGCGTTAAATAGCAATCGGTGATCGAATTTTAACTGCTCCTCAATGTTTCGGTCGTATTGTTACATTACCCGATGCTGAAATAGCTATGATTCAACTCGATAATGTACTGACTGTTAACGGTTCAATGAGTAGTAATGGTACGTTAACTGATCATACCAGTTATGTTAATATGAATAATTTCGAATGGGATACTCAACATGAATATTGGAGACCAAAGAATGCGTCGGGAGATAAAATAACTTTGCAAATGACAACTGTTCGAAGTGAAACTCCGAAGCTCATGCCGCCCGCTGTGACATCGAGAATAGGACTACCGAAAGTAAAAATATGAATACGAGAGATTTGAAAGAAATCGAGTATGATTAATTACATTTAGACACAAGAATCAACAGAAAAAGAAAAAGGACGAATTACACCAAAGATTTTTGAAATGCGTAAGATATGATGATTTTTTCCGATTTCAAAAAAAGTCGAATTAACTCTCTATTTCAATTCGTATAGATCTACAAAGACCACAGTATGTGTCATGAAAATCTTTATATAGAATTTAGAAAAACAATTTTCTTCTAGTACACCAACTGTTGAAATCCCCCGTGAAATCATTGTGCCACCTCCATCACCACCGCCGCCCATCATACTTCCGATTCAACCCGATTCAATCGATCCTGCGCCTAAATCACCACCACCGTCACCTCCAACAAACGAAAATAGAACCGTCTCAACCGACGAGTAAATTCTTCATTCATAAAAACAACGAATGACTATCAAACTTTTTTTCCTTTAGAATTCTTTTCGAACGTCCAATGTCCGTTCGTATTATCAAACAAAAACAAGAACAACAATCTAAAACTTCATTCAAGACTGAATCAAACGCTCAAGCACCTGTTCTCATCGAATCAATGCTTCTACTCATGCCCGATCAATCTCAATCACCGGTTATCTCCTACGAACAACCACCAACCAATTCTTCGATATTAATCAATCATGACTACGAACCAACACGACACGTTACAATTCAAGAAAATCTAAGTGCAACGAATAGTTCTCGACGTTCGACATCGTCACATCGTGTTCATGTTCCAGTGCATAACGCTACACAATGGTTCAATGGACCAAATCTGCAAAATGAACGAACAGGTCGAATGGAGAAAGTTATTGCTTCATTAGTACGTCGTTCGTATCGACCGTCGACAAGTATTCCCAAAGTCCCAATATTAACATCGCCATCATCAAGAGATCATGCTCATTATAAAGGTAAATTCTTTGTTTAAATTCAAGAATAAACGAATGTTTTATTTCGTTCCTAGGAATTCGACCAGCAAGCTATCAAGATTTTTGTCTTGAAAGTCATCGTATGACGCCAACGCCTCTCTCATTCTCTCGACAATCTCTATCAGCTAAAAGTCGATAGTAAATTCTATGTTTTTGTTTATTGATTTACGTATATACCTTCATTTCTAGTGCACCATCACTTCGTCCTTTCGATTTTACTCGTGCAAATACGATCACTTCACAACTTTATCGTGTTAAATCATTGCTCAATCCTCCTTGTACAACACCTACTTAACTTTAATCTAAATTCGAATGAAAATTGTATTTGTTTTCTACTATTGTATATTTACATTTTGTCTACGGATTCAATCCATTTTCGGTTCTATTCGAACAAATTGCTTGCTTGCTTGCCTTTTTTTTCTTTCCTTTCATTTTCGGTGAAGTTTCATACGCTATGACGATTTTTTTTTCTTTTCGAGATTATAAATAAAATATATACATTCTTTTACTTCCTACTATCTTGATGTCACGTTGGGTAATATTGCGAAATACCGACGTCAGCTCTTTCCTACCAATAAAACCCAACATCGCTTGAGTATATATATGTGTGGTACATCTCGTGCAAAAAAAAACAAACAAAAAAATGCCGTCAGTTGACAATTTCATTACGTGTAAATCTTGTCCTCGAACAATCTTATTCAGATCTGGTGAATGTGCACATTGTTTTTCAAGTTTTTGTTCGGAATGTTTGGTCAAACATCATCATAAAGATGTTAAACATGAATTCGAAGAATTAATCCAGAAAATCGATATGATCTTAGAAAAATTTCGTTATCATGCACATAGTCAAACTGAATGGACGAATCATCTAATGAACGATCAACAGAAATTAAAAAATTTCGTACAAATGATCGATGCATCACCGAAACAATACATTGTTTTCAATATACCCAAATTTCAATGGGTTTTTCATGTACAGCAATTAATCGAAAAAAATGACTATGCAATCCATGAAACTTGTGACGATATTTTATACCCGAAAAAAACTTCTGCTTTTATGTAAGAACTTGATTGTTTATTTTATTTAAGATAAGTAAAAATAGGTTCATTAACCATTGATAATCTCATTCCGACTTCATAAGGACCACAGTAACCATTGAGAATAGGTGCAGCAGGAATACCACGTCTAAAAAACGCAATGTCAATGCTCTTTTGTTTTTTGTTTTCGTTTCGAAATCATACCGAAGCATTCGACATCGATGAACATCGAGACGAAATTGAGCATCTTCAGGATTATTAACTTCGATTGAACTCCATAAACGTTCAGCAACGGCTGATGCACGTGGCCAAAGACGTGATAACGAATTTGTACCATCGACAAATTCAGCCCAGAGTGCAGCTTCACCACCAATCAATCGTTTTCGAGCAGCGTCATCGCCTATCAAACAAAAGAAAATCAATTTCTAAATTTTCGCTCAATCACTTTCTTGTTTTTCTTACCAGTAAAATTAGCAAACAAATCAATACCATACCATTTGAAAAACTCCAAATTCATTACTGAATCTGGTGTATTGTATTTGCCATACTCAATCATATTCAAATAGAATGGTGCTGCAAGAACTGTATCATAACCATCACTTGTAGCTTTTGATAGATGTGTTGACCATGATGGACTGTCGGATACAAGTGACGTGTCTTTCCAAACGACGAGGACTGTATCCATAGGTAATTTCACTCCATCATCCCAAACATCTTGCCAGACCATGGCTTTTCCACCAATCGATTTAACAATATCAATAACTCGACTCGAGTAATGGGTCATTAAATCCGTTGAATTATACATATTATTATCTTTTAAGAATTGTTGTATGAAAGGATTTGACATCCTAGATTATAAATTTAATCGATTATTTCGACTAGATCTTGTTGTTTTTTTCTTACCAACAAGCTGGATAAACTTCATCCATTCCTAAATGAATATATGGTTCGAAACGAAAGACTTGTTTGACTTCGGTTAAAAGTTTTCGCATGAATTCGTACACTTCAGGATTCGTTGGATCGAGAATTTCTCGTGCTGCATGTACGCCATATATTGCCACACGTGGAGTCGAACCATTGTAACAATCAGTGATTAATTCTTCAATACAAAATTTAACAAAATACAAACTCTTAAAAAAACTATCCGTACGAGGAAGAGCTCGACCAAGTGCAGCAACATGGCCAGGTGTATCGAATTCTGGTATTGTACGAATACCACGAAGACGAGCATGTTCAATGATATCTTGAACTTCAGCAGGTGTGTAGATATGAACAGGAGAAAATGCACCCTGAGGAAAAGAAAACAAGGAAATGATTGACATAAATTTTATTTTTTTCACGAACTTTTTCTGTCAATTCAGGAAAGACTTCAGATACAAATGGCCATGATTGATCATCGGTGATATGCCAATGAAAAACATTGAACTTATTATAAGACATTGCATCCTATTCGAAAAAAAAATTTTCATTTTTTTCTTTTCGAGTTTTGTTTTTGCGTACCAAATGTTGTTTAATAAGTGGTACAGGTAAAAAATGCCGAGCCGTATCCAAGAGAATACCACGATATGGAAAACGTGGCCAATCATGAATATGAACTGTTGCATTGATAACAACCTATCACACAAATCATTTTTCTCTTTCATATAAAACAAAAAAAATCGATTTTCATACATAATTATCTTCAGTAATAAAAGCCAATTGAGACAATGTTTCAAGTCCATTCAATGCACCCCAAACGGTTTCAGCAACGATAATTCCAAACGAATCTTCGATTGTTAATTGATCTAAAGAATCATCATTGCGTATCAATTAATTGATTTCATCTTTGTATTCTCTTACATGATTCATCATTTCGTAATTGTGGATAAATGGGACATAATTCCGATGAAACACGAATCAACACTGATGTAAGAACCTGATCGGAATTGTATTGATTTGGACTTTTGAGAAATAATTTCGGTGGAAAAAATAACGGTTTATATCGTTCAATAGCTCGATCAATAATATCACAATCTTGTAAATTCGAATATAAGATGAAAAAATTCGGATCGATAAAAAGTAAATCAGAACTAGCGTTCATATGTTGAGGATGTGGCCATGGTGCATTCGGTGCAGCTGGTTGACCCTTTGATGAATTAAGCAAACAAGAAATACTCTCGAATATGAAATTAATTTTTGTTGTTTTACTCGTAATGGATATTTTGCTTCGATATAATCGATAAACGAATACACCGAACAATGACAAAAAAGTAGAACGAAGAACGAAGCGACAAGTACATATCTATGCGGCATGTTTACAAATCGAAATGATGGATGAGAGGATTTTCTTTTCTCGAGAAAATCATCGATAACACGTCATCACTGTCGTCTGACTAGTCATCATCGTCGAACGAAACAAAGGTGTTAGTCAGACGATCTAACCAGATCAACAGATCGTCGTGAAAAAACGCACAACTCGTCTATATCAGCTTAAGTTTATTGTTTATAATTAAATACGAACATTTACAAGTTTTCAAAAATCACAGACACAACAATAGACTACTTTCGACGATGTTCTTTTTGTTTTTTTGATGTTCAATCAATTAAATGTGTCGAAAACACTTTCGATACGATAAAATTTTTCACAGATTGATAAGAGATACGATCGATCTAAAAATTCAAACTGAAAATCTACCAGTTTTCATGTAAACTATCCTTTCCAAAAAATTCGAAAATAAATCAATTTATCAATCATTGTTTAACATTAAACAATCAAAATTAAGATACAGAGAATACATATATATGAGCAATCACTTGATTGTATACGATATCGAGCAAGTGTAATCCAATTATCTGCTCAATCAAGCGATTCTCTTTCTCTCTCTCTCTCTCTCTCTCTCCTTTTCTATATATATATACATCAAGTTTATTGTTTATTTCATCAACGCATACAATCTCCTACTATCATTTACAATATGGAACGTAAGTATCGCAAAGAAAGACGAAGCTCATCTTATTATTTGATCATTAAACTAGGTCGTTCATCAAACGCAATGTTTATCAGTGAAATACCTGTTAGTTACAATTCAACACGAAATCAAAACGAAAAATCAATTCATTGGATTGATAATTTAACTGCTCAAACGACAGTTCGTGATGTCATTCTTTCGATAATACCAGCATGTGATCCCAATGAATATTCGTTTTACATTTCAACGGATCGAAAAAAACGAATTCTTAAATCGAAATCACGTATTTATAAAATTGTCGCAAAAATCAATCAACAAAAATCATCACAACGATTACTTTTTGAAATACGTCGAAAGAAACACGTCCGATTTGCCGATGAAATTCTTGTCAAAGAATTTATACCTGATGAAAAACTTTCGTTAGATAATCGATTGGAAATAATAAAAGAAAATTTTCAAAAACATGTCTCGCAACAACAAGCAACTCATTCGAAACGATCATCGTTGAAAGTTTTGAATCGAAATGTAACCTGTTCTACAACGGCAGCAAACGTTATTCCAATGAAGAAAATTGTCTTAGAAACACTTGTGTAAAATTATTTGCGTTCGTTGTTTTATTTTTAATTTTTTTTTGCATTTATATATAAATAAAAAAATCAATAATGAAATGAAACCTTATCTTGTTTGATCAGTTTTTTATTTATAAATATGTTAATCAAGGTTGAATAAGTAAAAAATTGATTTTGACAATTAAATTATTAGACAACCAACGAACAAAGATGTTTGCATATGTCAGTCAGAATAATGACAATGATTTTTTTCTGCTGTGTTGAATATTGTCAATGACGTAAAACTGATAGCAAACAGTAGAAAGAAGAAAAAAAATCGTGTTCTGTCTGCTCGCTCTCTGTTTTATTCTCTGTTCTCGTTTGCATTCGTCATTTACGATCATTTGTGGCAGCAGCAGGCATCGACGCCCTGCCTGTTCTATCGCCCCCTAATATATCATACGTATTTATACATACGTACATTTAGCAGAAGAACTGCTGACGATACACGAAGAAAAATGAGTACGGAAGTTAATTCAATGGAGAATTTAATACATATGCCAATTCAAGAGAATGTTATCAAGTAAAATGAAATCGAAGAAGATAAAAACTATCGTTGATCGATATGCTTATTTTTTGTAGACGGTATGGGAAATATACGAAGAAGGTTAATGGGGAGCTTGTTAAAGGTAATAATGGATGTAAATGATGGAGACATCGATATGAGATTCCTTCTGATTATTATTCTAGTCATTTATGATTGGTTCGAACGAGAAACTAATGATGAAGATAAATATCACGGACATCAGTACAAACTCGGTTTAACAAAACAACAGTACGATCAAATGAAATCAATGGTTTCACCATTAGGCAAGATGATTTTCGTTCGGTTTGATTCGATCGTTTTTGTTTTCGTTCAGGTCCGTATGGTGATCCGTTACCATTTGATCAATTTTGCGATATTCTAATTCCTCTTATAACTGGTGGTCAAAGTGATCAACATGATGATTATTCGATGTGGTTAGCATTTCGTTCGTTCGATAAAAATCATGATGATTATATTCAAGCTGATGAATTAGAAAATCTTATGTTTATCATTGGTAAATCAGTTAGTCGAGAACGTATTCGATATTTTATCGATAAAGCTGATTGGGATCGAAATGGTCAATTAGATTATAATGAATTTCGTGAATTTATCGTACGTGGTTATGCACGTGAACTTTTAATGTTAGATATAACAAAAGAAATTATTTATTCACATGATCAAATGCAAATACCTGAAAATATGACTTGATAATTTAAAGATTCGTACTAGTTTTTGTGTAATCAAATACTGAAGACGTTGGTGCATCATTTCGACTGTATAAACTACGATTTCCCGTTGCTGTTAATGAAATTGTATTGCCTAATAAATTCTCTTGTGTAGATGCTTTTTCAGGTCGTTGATAATTTTTCCATAGATTGGTTAGAAGATTACTTGTAACATCATCGCCAACATTTGAATGTATTAAACGAAGAATAAAAAAGCCGTCATGTTGCAAATAATCGTAGATAAATGCATTCATACTTGTTCGTACAGTTGACATACTCTGTTGTAAATGTATACGTTGCGTAAAAAATGAATGACGAAGACGAGAAAAAAATAGAAAAATTAACCAAGAAAAAAAATCATAAATTGTTATAATAAGAATTATATTCATCCAAAGATATAGAACAGTAAATATCTGTTCGTTATAAACATTAATTGTCAAAACACCTAGTCAAAAAAAAAGGATTTTGTTCGATGATACAAACATAGATCGATGTTTACTTACATTGAACAGTATATTTATGTCCTTCGTCACTGTTCGGTTCGATGATTCGGAAATCACACATACTGATCTTAGGAAAATATTTTGACAATGGATTTGTTCGTAAAAGTCGGCCTGTAAAAATCTTTTGATAATCTTGAATTGTATCATCAATCGTCCATTTTTGTTCGAGTAAAACTCGAATAGCATAGAGTTGAACTAACGTATTAACAATCGAGAGAAATTTAATGAATAAATAAAGTAGAAATAGATAAGCACTAAATGAATTTGTCGAACCAAGAAAACAACGAAGTAAACTTTGAATATATGCACTCATTCGACTATTTTCTTGTTTGATTTTCTTTCGAGGATCGTTTACATATTGATGAATGACAGAAACAAGATAGTTCATTATTGATTTATGTTTATGAAAACGTTTGACAGTTTTTAAACTATGTGCAGCATCCATAAGATTTCGTACATCGATGCCACTATGCCGACTAAATGAACGCCAACATAAACGTGGAATTAAATAGAGTAAAGCTTGAATTAATAAAATAAATGGAACGAATTGATAATAACGTAGAACATAACGTTTTTCATTTGCTCGTTTCATATTTGGTTCACTGATATTGATATGATAGGTCTAATTACGTATAGGAAAAAAAACAGAAACAGATGTATTTTGGCCTTTTTGTTATTTCTTTAAATTGTTTTACATTATGAATCCAACAATAATTTGAAACATAGATCTCGTAATTTCGAGTGAAAATTGCCGGTACCCAACTAAATAACAAAAAAAACAAGAACATCAATGAAACAAAACGAAAACTTCCGTTTAGTTTACCATTGTATATGATCATTGGAAAACTGTTTACTTGCGATAACAATCGAGAAAAATACTAATAAACCAACGGTATATTTATAATTCAATCGATCGACGAAATTATCATCACGACGAATACCGAAATAGCTGATTTGTGGTATACGATTGAATGCATTCAATAAATCCATGTCTTTTCTTGTTGGTTAAGATTAATTAACTGTTAGTTGATGTTCGTTTAGACGTCTTTTATCGAATAAACTAATCACACACACGTATACACATACTAGATAAAGAAAAAAGAAACAGAGACAGGAATAAAAATTAATCATTTTGCAAATTGTGTTGAAAGGAGAAGAGAGAAACAAAAAATCACTTTTCTATGTCGATTGACTATTTCTTTTACCGAACTAACTCAACATCGATAAACTAGAAAGATTGTTTGTGTTATTTGCCTTTAAGCATCGATAGGGAACGGGCAGAAGAACATATCTATACATACATATACATAGAGAGAGAGAGAGAGAGATGTATAATGTACTATTTTCTTAGTGTTCTGTTTCTCTGTCTCATTCTCATTTACTGCATCAGTAGAACTGTCTCTCATACACATCAAACAGATAAATAAATCCATCTGTACAGTATCATCAATGATAGACTTTCTTTCCTTGTGAATAGACATAAGTGAAAGCAACTTATCATAAATACATGTGCCTTGTTTTCTTTTTAGCTTTTTCTGTTTCTTGTTATTTAGATGATCTATGATTGGCATGTGGAGTGAAAGCAAGAATAGAGAGAGAGAATGCTTTATTTGGAGAGAGTAAGAAAGAAAAAAGAAAGAAAGACAGACATAAGAATCGAGGATTAATTAATAAAGAGGATTTCTTTAGTCGAAATAAGTGTGCTTTATTTATGTATGTAGCCGTAAGCATTAGTTGTACGTCCATTTCTTTTCGCTGGCAGAATCATGTCAGCAGTTTGTGTTGGAATATAAACTGACATGTAAGATCCTGATGGCATTTCTGCTTGGCGTTTCGATGATCGACGACGTTGTTGCGGAGCATTCTATGCAACAGACAACAATTTACTTAAACGAACTAATTAAATCTTGAAATACCGCATTCGCTATCGCTCGATGCGCAATATATGCAGCACCAAGACCAACTGCAACAACTCCTGCACCTATAGCACCCGCAGCTATGTTGGTTTGTCGCTATAAAACAACAACAACAACACTATTCACTTTGACTAAACGCAGCGAACTTACTCCCATCGTATATGATATTCAAATGTGTATATGCATGCGTATATCGAGAAAGACAGGCATGACATATGTAATTAAGACACGCAATTACTTATTTTTGTATTTATAACCATAGGTAATATATTTTAATATGAGAAAGAAAAACGCATTTGTACATGAAGACAAAAAAGAAAGAAAAATCTTGTCTATTTTTGATCTAGTGGTTCGTATGATTCATGTCAATAAATAAATAAATAAAAAAAGAAAGAAAAATCAGCGAAAATTTTGTCAATTTCAAAATCTACAAATGTGTGTGTGTATGTGTAAAGAGAAAGTTTTATTTGAATATTCATCTGGATAGTAATTGTTTAGATTTCTAAATTAGAAAAACGTACGACTTTCACAGAATTCACCGGTACGATCAGATGGACAAAGACATTTCGATGTCGAACCAACTAAAACACAGGTACCACCTGATTGACAATCGAGTGAACAATCAGCATTTGATAATGATCGATGAACTTTACAAAAAAAGATCGCTGTCAGACAAAACAAAATCAATCAAAATCCATAGACTTACTTCGTTCACATAAAACACCGGATGTACCCTTTTGACAAACACATTGCGAGCCAATGCTTGTTGTGATACATTTACCATTATTCATACATGGATTTGTTGGTTGACATGATTTCGGTCGATTGACTAATCAAAACAAAAAACAAATTAATATTTCAATTTCAAAGGCAATTTCTCTTTACCGTATTGACATTGTGATCCATAATATTCATCTGAACATGAACATCGAGCTTGACCACCATTAAGTTCATCGATATAACATTGACCACCATTTAAACATGTTTCATTACATGTTTGTTTGGTTAACGATCGACGAAGTCGTTGGTATTGACAATAGTATCCTTGATAACCATCAGGACACCAGCATCGTGCAGCATTATTTTGTACGGCACAACCACCCATATTTTGACTGAAATTAAACGAAAGATTGTTGTGTTTTTTTTTCGATGAACAAAATAAAATCTCACCATGGATTTGGTGTGCATGGATTTACCACGACGATCGTTGGACATGGAATCACAATACATGCACAATTACCACCACATGGTGCACGTGTAGCAATGCTCGTTGTTGTTGATGGTGTTGTACTAATGACTTGAAAATGATAAGAAAAAGAAACAATACGACTCATCGATTAGAGACATATGGTCAAAAAATTATCTACTTTGTTGACAATTGGGTCCTGTATATGGGTATGAACAAGAACAAATGTAACCAGTTGTTGTCTGTGTACATAGACCATTATTAGCACATGGATTTGGATTGCAATAGTTACGATTTTCACATCGACTGCCATAGTAACCATTTGGACATTGACAGAGATAAGCTAGAACAACGAGACGATGATTTTTCTTTTTTGATACAAATTCAACATACAATTGCCTGTTGGAATACATGTAGCACCATTTTGACAAGCGGATTGAGCACATGGATTGTATGGTGTCGTTGTTGTAATAAGATTTTGACAACAATATCCGTTGTGTGTTGGTGGACATTGACAGTAGAATGAATTGCCTGTTGGAATGCACGTACCACCGTTTAGACAAGGTGATTGAGCACATGGATTGTATGGTGTTGTTGTTGTTATGAGATTTTGACAACAGTATCCGTTGTGTGTTGGTGGGCATTGACAATAGAATGATGAACCTTGTGCAACACATGTGCCACCATTTAGACATGGATTTGGTTGGCAAGGATTGACAGCTAATTAATGAAAAAGTTGATAGCTTTTTTTAAATTAATTAGAAAATAAATACCTGGTGCTTCACAAAGATTGCCAGTGAATGCTGGAGGACAATTACAAGTAAATCCCTGACCGGCAGGAACACATTGGCCACCATTGAGACCTATGATGTAAGAAAACAAGTTTGTCTTTGACTATCTAATTTCATCAACGAACTTACATGGATTTGATGCACAAGGATTTCGTGGTTGAACTATAAATCAATCGAAATTTTCTTTTCGCGTAAAACAAAATCAAAACATACTAGTTGTTGGTTGTGTTGCCGGTGGGCATACGATTACTCCACAGAGACATTGAATTGTATTGACAACAATACCGCAAGTACCAGTGTTACAGAATGAACATCGGTATTGTTTAGGTGTAACTATTTGTCCAAGTGCACGTGCTTCGGCAAATGTTCGACCAATCGAAATGTTATTAAGAGCATTTTCATCGGCATCAAAAATGACTGTATCATCGTTTTTACCATCTAATTAATAGATTTGATAGAATTAATTCAACGAAAAGAAAAAACAAACAAACCGAGTCTACGCTGTTGTTTAGCTCGTTGACATGTTTCGATTTCTTCAGTCCAAACGCATGTTTTAAGTGAATCTTCCCAAGCTGTGCCCGATGGACAAGTGAAACGAACACGAATATCTCCGAAACATCGAACAAATTTTGTACAACTGCCTTCATCAGCAGCGAAATCTTCGCATTGTTCTTTTAAAAAAAAAAAAATTTCAAACGAACAGTAATTTATCGATTGTATTTCCAATTTGTTCACTTACTTTGACCAAGAACAGCAAAAATCAATGTAGTAAATGTAAGAAAAATCATCGAACGAGTTGAAACTCGCATCTTGATTGTTTGTCTGTTTGAAAGAAGAAATTAAATGACAACTTCAGAACGAATACAGGCCTTTTATAAGGATCAAAAACAAAGTGTATGACTTTATGATAATCTAATCAATGCGGGGTAGTGATATTATGATTATTATTATTTTTTTGTTAGTCAGGTATTTGTACGCTTAGATGTTAAGACCAACAGTCTCTCATCCCCCGCTGACGAAAATCGAGCTGATCTTCTCGTTGTCTTTCACATTTGTGGTTGAATTTTTAATCAGAATTCGTAGGCGATTCAATCTAATCTTATTGTTGTCTATTTTGATGTTTTCATAGTTGTAAATAAAAGTAAAGTATAAAGATGAGGGACGAATATACAGGTCGCTTGATGATATTTAATAAAAGATTCATCGATAATCCTTTCTTCTTATCGATGTAAAAGTAAAAGACGAAACACAAATCATTTCGTTATAAAAAAAAACAAAAGCATTTCTTTTCTCGATATACACCATTAACTGCTATTGACTTTATCAAAGTTCCGTTTTTTTTTGTTCGAAATATGTGCTGGAACTTGGATAACTAAGAATATTCTTTAAAACGAATGAATGAAATAACTTTGACAACACTGCCGTCTTTTATGCCGATTTATTACAGGATACAAAGACGATAGAATAACTCAAAAATAAAAAGTTACTCGAGATCGACATTGTAATTATCGTTGGAAGATGATTATTTTCTTTTGCTACCATAGCTGGTTATTTTCCGAGGTGAAACTCGTAAATTAATGAGTTTTTCTCCTTGACAAAATTATTCATCACTTGATTTCGACATGAATTAGCCTTTATTTTTCTTTTTAGTATTCATCAGAATCGATAATCAATACGCATGATTGATTTGATTTGACATCTAATCAATAGTATTTCTTTTTTTTTGTATTGAAGTACGGAAACGACATGTATTGTTCGGTTAATCGTAAATACATATGTTTAATTATAGAGCCGGTAGACACTTCTCTATTTAAGTTATGATGTTGATGATTGTAAAAAAAACGAGAGAGAAAAAAAATTCTTTTCATCTTCTATCAATGACGTTGCCAGAACGGAAAACGAGGTTTTAGAAGAAGCATTACAATTGCTACTCTAAAATTCTTTTCGTGTTGTTTTCTTTTTTATATTCAATGAGAGCATGCTTGTCGAGCAACCCTGCGCATTCTTTTGTCAACGATGGCAGCGGGCGCAACATATATATATACGCGATAAAAAAAAAAGAAAAAAAATGGAGAAGAGACAGTCGAGCGAGAAGAGAGTAAAAAGAAAGATAATTCAAAAAGGCACACTCGTATCACAAGGACAGAAGATGAATAATGGCCATTGATGTCTTTCATTCTTCTTCCTATAGGTTCTCGTCAAAGGTGTTGATGTGCATTGGCCTGCTAGCTAAGCGAGTGTCACTTGATGTTCAAGTATCTAACAGTTTATTGAATATGATAGATAAGAAGGTAAGAAATGCCCGAAGCTATCATCGTTTCTTTTTTTTCTCCAAGAGATTTACCGATCTCTCTTCATCGCGTTTTTTATTGCATCAATGCACACGCACGCACAGGAAATTTGCTACTATGATGATCTACTCTGCTTTTTTTTCTGTCTCTATCTCTCTTTTTCTGCTGTGCAATTGAAGGGCATGTGTGTGCGTATACAAGGTCTAAGTAATGACGAGCCTCATCTAATCTTGTGTATGCGTACCCCTGAGATTGTAAATGAATATTATCGATTATTTCTTCTTTTTTCCGTTTTTTTATTATCTGCCGTTAAACAATTAACTGAAATTGGCTGCCGTATTGTTTTTTCTTATTCATGCAGATTACGAGACGAGTCGAAGATGTTCATAGAAGAATGCTTATTAGATTTGTTAACTCAAGTCGGGGCCGGACAGTAATCATTCAAGCAAATGAAATCGAAACCAAATCGATGAACAACCTAATTGAACGCCATACGAGAAGATAGAGGAAGCAAAAGATGTAATATGACATTTTTGACAGAAGTTCACCCATCATCATCAATGTCATCAATCGATACGGGTATAACTATGAGATGTGTTTACCCAAAAAATAATGTTAAAGCTTGTAGGATATATAGAAATATATAGAAACAGCTAGTACACATCCTGATTAGATCGGAGAGAGAGAGAGAGAGAGAAAGAAAAAATGTTCGGATATGTAATCATTTATTTCTCCCGATCAAAAGAAGAACTCGTAGTAAGTAAGCAGGATCATTATCTCCGTTGTACAGTTACAAACCAATATGTCGACAACTGCTGTTTAGCTTATAGTAATACTCTCAGTCAACTATAGAAAAAGACGACGACGAAGAAGAAGAAAAAAGAAAGAGAGAACCGACAAACGATAAAGAGAAAAAAACGAAGAAAAAGAAAAAGAAGGAAATCATTCTGTCTTATTCTTTCTTCTTTGTTGAGCATCTCAATTACATCATGACAAAAGAAGACGACGAAGAAGAAAAAAAAAGAAAACAGATGAATTCTATTTGAAAGCAACAAGAAAAGAAGAATTAGGCTGTATTAGACTTTGCTTTTAGATACATTTGTTTGAATAAGCGCACATCATGATACCATCGGACGGACACAAATGTGATCATGGTAGTCAAACTTTAAAATGGTCACAATTATGCGACGGTAAATTCGATTGTCAAGATCGATCCGATGAAGAAGGACAATTCTGTAGTATGTGACAAAGAAAACGAGCGTAGTTTTTGTTTGAATATTTATTTCTTTACTAGAACAATGTATTAACAATTTATATTCTTGTCTACCGAGCGATCCTATCCGTTGTGATTTAGCTTGTAATGAATTAAACTATGTACCTTGTCGAATGATTCAAGACCGTCGAGCCTGTCAAAATCTTCGAATGAATCGTAAGATTTATTTTTATGAAGGAAAACAAAATATTTCGATTCTATTTAAAGATCATTTCTATTCGCCTTATCAATTACTTAAAGATGTAAATTTCTATATCGGTAATATTAATTTGATTTTTTTCGATTGATTTGTTACTTCTCTCGTTTTCTTCTCTCTAGCTGTTGCAATAGCAACAATTGTTATTCTTCTTTTTCTAACCGGTATTGTCATACTAATCAAATATTTAATTCGTACACATCGACAACGTTCATTCAAATCTTTAGCTCAAGTACAAATTGTTGTATGTCTTCTATTTATTTATATTCCTAATTTATTCTAGTTGTCACAACTTCCCAATGCTCCACCTCCTCCACAGTCTTATCTAACGACTGACAGAGACACATTATCTAGTCATATCTATGAACAATGTTACGAACCGCCACCATATGAATTAGCTCGTAAATATCCGATGACAAGGACACATTATGAACACGCTTTATAACAGCAGAGTTAGTTTTCTTTTTTTGTGGTTTTTTTTTCTATTAAACTATGAGATTGTAAAAAAACAAACAAACAAACACACACAAAAAACATTTCAATCAATGAATTCTTTTTCATCGGTTCCTGTAAATATTCGAATGGCATGAATATTTGGCAATTGGTTTTTCAATGCATCGGATACTAAACGATGTTGATTAACAGTTCTCATCTTGGCGAATTCATCAGTTACAACAACAACTTCATAACTAGCACCACAACCAGCTAGAAAACAGAGAAATCAACATCGGTCTTATTCATGAAATTATATTTACACGAAGTATCTTTCACATTAACTAATTTCGCCTGAGTAAAACGATTTTTTAAAATATCAGTTAGTTTTCTTTCGCCATCAGTCTGCGCTGCTGATGAAGATGCTAAACGAATATTCGTTCCTATTATCTGTTGAATAATTCGTCTCGTAAACATAATCTACAATCATAGGAGACACAATTTTTTGCCCGAAAAGAAAAAAACAACAAGCAAAACGTGAAATTTTATTTAACATACATATATATATAAATAGAGGGAAAAAACCGCTGACTAACAAGCAAAAACAACGACTGATTTCCTTAAAGTATATATTCGCGTTTTTTTTTGTCTATACAAAGTTACACAAACAAATCGACGAAGAAAAAAAATAAGATTCGCAGGTTGAATTACTATTTGCTCCTGTATGTGTGTTTTGAAGGTTTATAATTTTGTTACTTGAACAATCGCTGGTGGTGGATTTGATGGTGTCGAATGATTTTGCAGTTGAATTTTACTTGATAATCGTCCAAAACGTAAATCAACGCATAATTCTTCGATACGTTCGCTTTCATTTTCGATATTTCGTTTGATAGCTTCGATTTTTGTCTGAAGAAAAAAAAACAAATTTTACATATCGAAAAGACAAACAAACAAATCATTTACCTCTAATTGATTATTCTGTTTGATTGTATTCAATAATTCTTGTAGAATATCGACTGTTTGATTCGATTGTAGATCATTATCCGATGTTAAATTCGGTGTTTCGAATGATTTATCATTGATTTGTTGTTCAAGTTTAGCGAAATGTTCTTTTTCATTCATAAATGAATTGTAAATTGTTTTTACTAGAAGAAGAAAATGAGATTTCATTCGAATTCAAATGAAAGACAGTTTTACATTGTGCGAGAAGTCGTGCTTCGATGATTTTTTCCTTGAGAAATTCTTCGTGTTCTTTGTTTTGAATCGAATGAGTTTCGACTAGTTTTCGAATTTGTTCGATTAATTCATCGTCATCGGTTTCGACACCGCTTCGTTCACGTTGTCGAACAGGTTTCGGACTGAATGTTGTTTTCGACGAGTCGTCGTTCGTCGTTGGTACTGACTGAGTTTTGCTTGAATCCTCGCGTTTATTAACAATCAAAATAACTTCTTGTGGATGCGCGGGTGTCGAAATCGATGCATCCGCCGTTGTCGATTCGGATTGTTCGAGAAATGACGAGAGACGTGTTTGTTGTAATCGACGTGTTTCTTGTTTGATCTTGCGTTTCAATGCTGTGACGAGTCTTTGTTGTGCCCAGAGTTGTTCTTCTTTTTCTTTGTCAACATTCGTCGGTGTTGTCGTGCCGTATGTTGATGAAACAGGTTGAGATTGTTGCATTTCTTCATGCATTTTATTCAATAAACTTTCTTGTTTATTTAATTCAGCTTCTAATTCTCTAGATAAAACGAACGAATTCAAGCAAATCGATTTTTTTAGATTTCGTTACTCGATTGTCTCGGAATGAAGTGACGAACGCGAGAGATTTTTCATCAAAGTCACCCTGAGAAAGACGAAAACAATGAAGATTTTTTTTTCTGACAAAATGCTCGACATACTGCGTTGCTGTTGGTCGTTCGAAAAGATCCGTTGCATGTTGAACAAGATATTTGACAGTTCGTTCTTTGCTCTTAATCAATTGTGCAATTGTCATCGGAATAAATGATGATTCATTGGTTTTCGATGAGGTTTGCGTTGGTGAAATTGTATTCGATCGATGAATAATATCGTGCATATGAAGAAAGAGAAGACGAATTGTATCGCGATTGGATTTCGGAATTTTCTGAATGATATTTCGAAGATCATTGAAACGATTTGTGTCATTGCCAGGATCGTTTATGATTTTGAACATTGCACTGCTATTTTCCGTTGGAATTAATTGTTCAGGTAGTTCTTTGAGAAAACGTTTGAGAAGACTGACAGCAAACGAAGGAGTCAACGGTTGTTTGAGAGCATTTTCAAGATCAGCTGGCTGTTTGATTTTAACTGCCTCTTGACGATAGACATTGTCGTGTGAATGAGCTATTTATTGAATGAAGAAATGAATAAATAAACGAACGAAATTTTTGGAATCAAACCTTGCTCAATTATGTTAATACATTCGACTAGAAAACGTGGAACAGATAGTTCATTATTCGGCAATGGATTGTGTTTCACAGCTTCGTCTAATGATAAACCCATAATTCGTCGTAATTGTTCAACGAGAGCAGCTGTACAAGCGATACTGTCTCGATTAGCTTTCGATTTTCGTTTTTCATCTTTCAAACCTAAATATTCATTCGATTTTTTGAATTGCAAAGAGAAATTCTCTGTCTTTTTTTACTCGATCGTCTTTCTTTCTGTTCCGATGTAACTTTTGTTTTGGTTTTGATTAATTTAAAACCATTCTTCTTCTTCGGTCGCAATAAACTTTTAAAATCCTGTGCAGTTGTTAATGATTCTTCATTGACTTCATTGTTAATCAGCAATGAACTACTTTTTTCTTTCGAGATCGCATGTGTTTTACTTGAAAATAACTTTCGTTTACGATCACGTTCATCATCGCCTAAACATTTTTTTTTCGAATTCATTCGATTAAAACAAATAGAAATTTCAATGATCTACCTTCAACTGGATCGCGATCATCTGATAATGTACTCATTTCTAGTTTTGTTGCTATTCTTCTGGTAAATGTCGAACTTAAATGGATATAAAACAAAAAATATGTCTCTCTGTCAGATAGCGCTACTTGCTTAGTTAAAAGAAAAACTTGTTATTATTTCGACAAACATCCAATAGGCAACGGTGTCGCTTTAGCTAAATTTTAACGAAGAAAATTTGTGTTCGAAGAAATTTTTTCTTGAAAAAAAATCGAAAAAAAATGATTTTTTTCTCATAATTTTAATTGACGAAAATATTCGACGAGAAAAAAAGGACAAGATGGACGAATCGAATGGTTTTTCAATTGGTCGATTTCATATTAGTTTCTTGTTGTAGTTAAATGTCCATGTTTTGTTTTTTTTCCTACGATGAGATGAAAACTAAAGTTAATGATCGTTTGTTATTAATTATAATTTCTCGTTGTTTTTTTTAGATTTAGTTTTGATAGAACAAAATGGCAGCACGTGGTTCAGCGCGTAATTCACGTTTAAATAAAAAAACAAAAAAAAACAAACTACGTGGTATGTAAAACGACGAAGATTCGTCGATGTTCAATTCTTTATTTTTCTTCTTAAGGTAACGTTTCACACGGTCACGGTCGTGTTGGTAAACACCGTAAACATCCAGGTGGTCGTGGTAACGCTGGTGGTCTTCATCATCATCGAACACTTTTCGATAAATACCATCCAGGTTATTTCGGTAAAGTTGGTCAACGAGAATTTCACAAACTTAAAAATCGTCGATGGTGTCCATCTGTTAATCTCGATCGTTTATGGTCGTTATTGACTCAACGTACACAAGGCAAATATACTGAAGGCGAATCAACCGTTGCACCTGTTATTAATGTTGTACGATCAGGTTATTTTAAGGTCTTAGGCAAAGGTGTTCTACCTAAACAACCATTGATTGTCAAGGCTAAATTCTTCTCAAGACGTGCAGAAGAAAAAATCAAAGCTGCCGGCGGTGCTTGTGTATTAGTTGCATGAGACAGTTTTTTTCCCTAACATCGAATTCTTGTCTCAATTAAAAGAAAAAAAATAAATGATTATCAACAGTTATCATTACAAATTCTTGTTATTTTACTTCATCTTGATAAAACAGCTGTGTTTAGTCGATCTAATCGAATTGAATCACAATTAGAAGTACAAGAAAAACTTCTGTCTCAACGGAAATGAAAAGAAGAGATAAATAGAAAACTTATTTTCAGCATTTTGAATTGTCTAATTATTTAAATAATTAGATGGCAAATTTACTAACATAGTTATAATTATTCTTTTCAAATCATGAATAGAATGTTCTCGACGAATGAGTTCTACAACTAATGATAAAAGAAGAAGAAAAAAAATGTTTTATTGTAATAATAGAAAAAACAAACAAACAAACGAAGACGAACACAACAAGATTCGATAGATTCTTTGTTTGGTTTTTTCTTAAAATAATAATAACAAAAATATAGTAAAACAGAAAACAAGATTAATTTCATCGACCAACAAACAGCTGACTTTATCACACGAGTAGTAAAACAAATACTGAAATTTCGACAAAGAGGGATCAGTGTGTGCCATGATAGTTACTATTGTTAGAGAGAAGGAAAAAACAAGTCGAATTGGTATAATATATTTAAATATGTTTGAACTAATGAAGAAAAGCAAACAGCTCGAGGAACATTTAGACGCGTCCAAGCGTATATATGAACTAAATCAATTGTTTTCAAATGACTTCATGGATATTTTCTTTTTATTCATTTGAGATTTTATAACGTTTATGTATTGATGTTGATGATGATGATGATCGTTGCCCGTTAATATATCGACCGACTAGAGATTTCGTCGGCGATTGTTGACTATAATCAGGCTTATCAGAAGATTTCGTTGATAGATACTTTCGTTGTTCAGTCACAGCTAATATGAGATCACCGCATTCTAATTGACGACATTTAAGGCCGCATTGACGATGTGTCTGTTCGGGAGATACCGACGACCAACATGAATATTGATAGACAAAAAATGGCATCTCTTGAACAACATAATACGATATCTAACAATTAAGATTGAAAGAAAAACAAGAAACAGAATAGATAAAAAATAATTTACTGTTCTCTCGAGTTCATTTAGATAAAAGCGTAGTTCAACTTTTCCTGTTGATTTATCAACACAGCCAATGTAATCAATCCGTGCGAATAGACTGGAAAAAAACAGTATGATGTCTTTTTTGTTGTTTTTTTTTTATAAAAAAAAATTATTTACCTTGAATAATGTGAACTCAACTTTGCACTATCAAGAAAATCTTTGGCCGTTATCTGTTGAATACTTTTCGATTCACCTGTATCTAAATGGACTAATGTTTCATGATGAAATTTGCCTAGAGGATATTGTTCATCAGTTTGTTGTGATGACAATGATTTGTCTTGTAAACGTGGCTGATTCGATACTGTTTTATCTGACAAAGAATTCGTCTTATATGACGCTACTGCTGCTGCCTTTGTTGTTGGTGTTGGTTGTGGTGTTGGTAGTGACGATAATGACGATGATGAGGTTAAAAATTGATGATAATTCCAAGAACGAACTAAGTCCATGTAATGTGGCGATGATGATGATGAACGAGAAACAAGATTCGGATAGAAATCCGATGCAATTGAATTCGCATTCGAATAGCCAAGAGCGAATTGTGATGGTGAAACAGACATTTCACAAGAAGAAGTGCTTCGTGATGGATACATTTGCTTTTGAATTTCGAAATCTATTTGCTTTTTATTTATCCAATCAATTGATTTTGTTCAGTTTGAATACTAATGAAAAAAAAATAAAAGAAAAAAAAGATTTGTATGTATTCACTTGATGATTTGTAGTAGATATAATGATTGACAAGTAAATCGTCAATAATAAAGAGAAAAAACAAAACAAAATAAATAAAAAAACAACACGGAGAATAAGATATGATTATGTCGAAGTCATGTAATATAATTAGTTTCTTTGTTTTTAAATCACTGAACCGTTTGATTTAATTGACTGGGGATTGAGGATATTCATTGAGAGAAAATATTTTCGTTTTCGTCTTTTATTTACAGAAATCAATCGAAATTTAAAAAAAAAAGAGGTCAACGAAAATTCATTGAAATCTATGTCAAAGTAAATTACCATCATAAATAAACTCAACTTTTTTTTCTTCTTCTCTTTATTGATTTAAGCATAAATTGACTTCATAATTTCTATATCCAGCTGTTTTCTCATATCCCTGGATAAAAACTCAAAAATAAACAAGAACAATGCATTGGAAGAATTCATTTACTCGAAAAAAGATAACAATCATGCGAATAGTATCTATCAATCTTTTCATCCCTCGACCCACTCACCTAAGATTCTTTGACATTTGTTTGTTACTCGTAATAATACTGACGATGGCAATTCATCGTTATATAAAGCAAGAAAAAAAAAGAAAACGGAGGAAAAGGCCGTCAATATTGTCGTCACTACCGCAACTATCTACCCGTAATATTTTCTCGTTTTTTCTTCGTGCTTACTCTATCGCTCTCTCTCTCTCTCTCTCGCGTTCTTGTTTCTCATGTTTTTTCTTGCCGTATTATTTTACGAAACCCAAAAAAAGAAACGATGTACGAACACACACTTTGCCCTTCTTCTGTTCTCTTTTCTTGTTTCACATTGGCCAATGTAAAGTCTATAGAAGTTTCGAAGTACTTGAGCAGAGCAAAGGAAGGAAAACATCAGCTGCAAAACACATGAGAACAACGTAACAGAAACAAATAAAATAATACGAAGGAAAGAAGAGAAAAAAATAGAAAGAGAATACGAGCTGTGCAAATTTATTAAAAATTAAAAAAAAAAAGAAGAAGAACGATGAGAAAATTTATGATTCTTAATCAGGTAAAAGTTCGGCTGCATCATCGTTTTCATCGAACAGATTTTTGGTTGATTCTTTTCGACGTATAGCTGTTTTTGGTCGATCGTCAACCATTTCTCGTGGAAGTGGATCAGCATAAGGCTGCATTGTAATTGGTTCTAAATATATATATATATATATATATATAAAAGAAAGAAAATCTTTGATCGACAAGATAAAAGAAACGAACCTTGTTGAGAAAAGACGCCTTCAGTATGTTCTAAATCGATTTGTGAACGTTTACGACCGCTCAATTGACGATTATCATCACTTTTAAATTGTGATACTAGAGATCAAAACAAGGGACTAAATTTGAGAATATGTCATCAATAGATTTGTTTACCATCATGCTCAGCTTGAGAAATCTTTCGACCTTTAATAATATTTCTGCTTTTATCGGCACTTGTTTGACGCTAGAATTTGACATTTAATTTTCTCAAGACTAATATTAACAAAAATAAACTATACTTGTAGCTGAATTTCTTTCATTTTGTTGACTTTCTTCAATTCATTTTCATATGTTTCTCGTTCAGGTAAACCAAGATCCGTAGTAATTTTAACCAGAAATTGTAAACCTAGATAAGTCAATAAAACAATACTTTTTTTATATTTATTTTTGCTCTTTTTTTTAGTACATTGGCTGAAAAACAAAGCTCGTTTAATTAATATCAAATGTCAAAAATACCAAGGTCGCAAAAATAATAATAAATCTATCTACTAACCATTGTGAGCATATAAAAGAACATGTATTCATGAGATTTATGTCAAATATTATTCGGATATATGATAATATGTGACATAGACGATAGCATAAATGTATTTATATTATGTTTCTGTTAAAAACATAATTCATGCCCTAGACTCCTCACACTCATTGGTTAATATCTAAATATAGATATGGAAAATGCTTGTTTTTAATTTAATTGAAAGGAAAACCTATTATTTATTTCTCTCAGTCTATTGAAAATGATATTTTCTACTCTAGATAAAACTTATTCTTGCACTTTTTTCCTAATTAAAATACGACTACGAAACAAGACCTGCGTTATTAATACATTGCACTTAGGTCAAGTGAAATGAAATTCTTACAATCAACATTATCGGGAAAATGTTGATGAATCCATTTGTATTTTTCTAAAGCAGCTTGATAATCTCCGCCACGACGATAACAGGAAGCAACCATCAAATGCCACTTGATTTCTCCAGGTCTATATTTGTATTTTTTTTTGAATGTTTACTCAACAACAACAAAAAATAGAGCAAGTTTACTTGACTAAAGCAGCTTGTGCACAGAATTCAACAGCTTTCTCCGGATATTGAGTTTCGATATAGTACGAAGCGAGCCATTCTAATGTCTTGATATCGCATGGATTATGTCGAAAAGCCTATCAAACATTCGCATAATTAATAATAAAAAAAAGCAAACAAACATACATCGAAATAGTATTGTATGGCATCGGATTTATCGCCTTGTTCGTCGATAACTTCTCCGATACGTCGTTGAAGATGAGCATCTAATCGATGGGAACTCAATGCTTGTAAATACCAGCTCTTGGCGTGTTCCATATCGTTGGTTTTTTGTAGAATTTCAGCCATGAGACAAAAAACTTGAGCATTACTTGGCTGAATCGTTGTATATTTATGAAGAAGATCTTTGACACGTTGATATTGATTCGATTTCATTAATGTTAAAACTAATTTTTGTTAAAAACAATAAGTTCTTATTCAATGTTTTCTTCTCCTACTGAGATTATGCAGGGCTTCGACAGAGCCAGCATCGATATTCAGAGCTTCTTCATAATAATACCGAGCTTTGTCATAATCTTCTTGTGCATAACAACAATTGCCCTTGTTTGTCAATGCTAAACGAGGATGAGAGGAATATGTTTTGTTTCGTATTATTTTCTCTATTTACATGCTGGATTAAATTTATCCGATTTAAGAGCAAGATCTGCGTATTTATGTGCGTTGTTCAAATCTTTTTCCTATAGGAAAAAAAAGTATATCGTCTAATTAATATGAATGTATTCGTACCAAGAAGTATAAAAACGATAAGTTCGTTGCCGCTAGATGAAATAAAGAAAAATTGAAGATTGTTTTTGTCGATATTTTGTTTTTTCTACCTGCACTAGCTAATTTCGCTTCGGCTTTTTCGAATTCTTTCAACGTTGAAATTGCCTAAGCAAAAAAAAACAAATTTCAAATTCGAACTGAATTTTCGTTTGTTTTACTTTCGGAAAATTGTCTTCACGTAAATAAGCAATAGCCTTTTGAATTTCCAAGCCACTAGCTAATTCTAAATAAGTCGAATTTCGAACTTGTTCGATACACCATTCGTAACCACCGACGAAATCACCATCGGAATTGTTTCCGACGATTTTCGCCGCTGTTACAATAACATGTTCAGCAAAACGACGACTGAAAACAAACGTTTCATCGAATGAAATTCATTTTTATTTTGCCGAATTTATCTACCGTTTTCGTTCGAATTGTCGAAGACGATCATCACGTGTTGCTTCGAGAACGAGATTTGCATGTTTATTATCTTTATCAGCCTGAAAAATAAACACCTGCGTGTTGTTTGTTGATAAAAAAAAAGACACATTCGAACTCTACCGAAGGTTGGTAATCTTCATCCGAACTCAAAAACGGAATTTTCAATAAATCACAAAATGCTCGTCGAGTTTTATCGCGTTGTCCTAATGTGTGATAGCAGAGAAGAAGATTCAAGCCGCTACGATAATTCGGACGTTCTTGCATGATGGATTCGTAAGCTTGAGCAGCTTCGGCATATTGATTCATGAGTAGATGAGTTGTTGCGATGTTTTCTCGAACTTTAAATCTACAATAAGTTCGATTTGTTTTTGAAAACTAAGACAAGGCAAATGTTCGAACTTTAAATCTGCATTTTGTTCGGGAATTTGATCCAACGACATTCGGTACATTTTCAAAGCTTTTGCGTATTGTTTCGAACGGAGTAGAATATTTCCCATATTAATTCGTCTAAGAAATCGAAAAAACTATTGATTCTCTCGTGTTTTTTTTCTCTTACAATCGACTCGGAATAGGCAGAAGTTTGTTTTTTAAAATAACATTGTATTGATTCATGGCTTCAGAACTCATTCCACATTTTTCGTACATATTTGCGCAATGAAGAATCACCTTTTTATGACGAAAAAAAAATGAAGTTTTCGATTTTAAAGAAGATAAAACTATACAAAGCCAGTTAGACTCATGTCAGTTTCGCCAAGATTTTGCTCTTCACGGTAACGATTGAGACTTTTCTCGTTTCGCATTGCTTCTTCAGCTTTTTCTAATGCCTGAAAACACAAACAGATGAAAATTTTGAAATAAACACAAATTAATTCTATACTAATTTGGAATCGTTCTTTTCATGTGCCAAACAGCTCTCTTCTACAAGATCCATGACCGTTTTTTCCATCTTTCTTGCTTTATCCTCAGTTCTAAACAATCGAAATGCGAAACTAGTTTTTCTATGAAACTCAAATAATTACGTTTCTTCTTTCTTTTCGAATTGAGCTGCTGTTAATGTTGTCGAATTGCCTGACAATGAACTTGCCGTGAATCCAGCGCCTTGTACGGCTGTCGTCGGACGTTTCTGTGCAGTTGCTGAACCAGTTTGAAGACGACGAGCAGCCGAACCCGGAGGAGCACCAATCAGACTATTCTGCTGTTGAGCAGCACGAGACGCTGTGCCTAAACGACCGGAAGACGTGCCCGGAGGTGCACCACCTGTGCTCTTCTGTCGACTGAAAACATTTTTCATTCGAGAGAAAAATCCACCCTAAATATATTTTCGACATGAAACGAAAAGAACATCGATTCTTTGTTCGTACTTTTTGAGCAGCACCTCCTCCGACTTGACCAGTCTAAAAATCGAGAAAAAAACCGTTGACGAATGAATAGAAAGAAGAGGAGTTGTTACCGGAGGAGCTCGTCGACCGTGGCTAGTTTTTAAAACCGCTTGTTGCAAATCAGTATCGTATTTCAAACTCTTTAAAACATGAAAACAATAATAATGATTTGAATTCTCGTTCGTTTCACTCTTACATCAGTATCCAAAAGAGGATTATATTCATTAAATCCCGAATAGGAATCTGGTTTATCAGTCATTGTATTTTTTGTTGATCTGAAAATAAATTGATTTCGTAGAGATTTATTATTTGTTTGGTTGAATTTATATATAAAGCAAGGAAAAGAAAAGCGAGACAGATATGATCATTTTTGTTTTCTTATTTATGATGTCGAAAGTCCTTTCTGTTTTGCTTCGAGTTCAGCTGTTGAATTCGCTAATTCTCGAGGATGATCACGACGATATTGTTCAACTTGCGTAATTAACTAGATCGCAAAATTATTTTCAAGATTCAAAGTCTTCATTTCAAACAAAATCTACTTTTGGTAATCGACGAACACTTTTCTCTTGTAAATATTCTTTGAATGCATCAACACCATGCAATGGCGCTAACCGGGCATTCTAAAAACATCAAAAACACGTCGATATTCGATCAAAGAAAACGAATTACAATTTCTTCTTCGCGTTTTCGTGTTGCATCTTCACGTTCGGCTTTGACCACTTTCGGATCACGTAGTTCTTGGGTAGTCAATGAATGACTCCAGAGATTTTTCGGGAGATACCATGCACCGTAGCGATATTTCTTCGATTGAACATCTCGATCGAGGAATGTCGACGAGATTTCTTTCGATCGATCATGTGCTGCTGAAGCGGTTCGCTAGAGAGAGAGAGAGAAAAGCAAAATCAAAGATATTCATTGTGAATTCTCCTTACTGCACTCGATGAATTGACTCTTGTTCGTCGAGATTCCGGAATCATTGTATCTTCAGCACCTTCGCGTAGTTCAACAGGTACCTAAGAAAAATGAAAATAAATTCGAGACTTTTTCTTTCGTCTGAACACAACGAACTCGTGTCATTTCGACGACTTTAATCGGCACACTCAGCGATGGTTTTGTATCGTAAGCTGTCGAAAATAGATTTCGTACAACAGCTGGATCAATATCAACGTTCGTTGCACCACCGAGATCGTGTAACCAATCGCAAAATTGTTCGGAAACATTGCGAAGATGACTTTCCTAAATCATCAAAAACAAAAAAAAGTTCGATTTTCATTCTTCGAACAAGATTGTTCACCATTGCCGTAGCTGCTTGTTCATCTTGACTTGGACCTTTGGCTCTTTGTTTTTCACGTTCTTTCTCAATAAACCATCGATAGGGATTCTTTTGTTTTCGTTCTAATTCTTCGGCATCCCATTGATTGCCCGATTCATCATAGACGATTCCACTTCGACCTCGTCGTGTCGAACTATTTTTACTATCTGATTTGTCATCAGATGATTCATCGTCATTTTCTTGTAAAACATCTTCAGTTAATTCATTTGGACTTCGATTTTCTGTTTGTTGAAGATTTAATTCTGTTACTGTTTTATCACTGGAACTCGTTTGAGGACGAGTAACGGGTGCTGAAGGTGACAACGAAGTTAATTCTCGATGTTCATCGCCGAAATTAACTTGTTCCTCGCCACCGTTCGAACGTAACAACTCAGCTTCTAATAATTTTGTTACGCGTTCATATGTCTATTCAAAAAGAAAAACATGTCACATCGATTCGAATTCGTAATTTACTTCAGGTGTTAATGTTTCATTGAAATGTTCGAAAAAAGCCATCGGATGATCGAGTAAAGTTGATATGTAATTTTCAATCATTAATCGACGTTTTTCAGCAGCTGGAATTTCTCGACTGAAATAAATTTGATGTTCTTTCAAACGATCTTGAACATTCGATGCTGTTGATTTAATACGACGATTTTCGGTTAATAGAATAGGTCCAGGACCTTTCTCCGGCTAGGATAAAAATAAATAAATATGAAATTTTCACGAAATTGAAATTTATTTTACTTCTAAAATAATATCATCATGTGACGGTGGTAAACCATCACGAAAATCATCGAGACCATCTTTGACAAATTTCCAATTTCTTGTATTCATATTAACAGGATATTTCATCTTAATTCTCTCTCGATACCTAATTAGAAACAATAACAAAACAAAAACATTGATTCAGATTTCATTGAATTAACAACAAAAAATTCGTTTTCTAAGAATAAGCAGCAGCTAGTTAGAGCATTTCTCACTTCGAGTTATTCATTTGCCTAGATTCAGTTGTACTTTTAGAATTAAAAGAAAGAAATCAATTAACACAACAACAACAACAACAAGATAAATAGATCTATCAAAAAAATCAATACCAGGGTTGAAATTTCGGTGGTCGACGTCGATCTTCAATCGATGGTAATAAAACATATTTAAGATCATTACTCATGTTGCTCAAAATCCTTGGAATCGAACTGAACCAAACAAAATCTAATCACTTTCCATTGAATCGTTTTATTAAGTTATATTACCAAGACAACAGAATAGTTTAACTTTCGATTAGAAATCAACAGAGGTCGATAGTTATCGAGTGACTGATATTGTCTGTGTTTTGTTGTTGTTCTTATTACGAGAATTTTAGATTGAATAAGAAACATTAAAAAAGCAGATTAATTGATTTGTGTTTTTTTTCTTTTTTAGCAAAATGAAAAGAAAACGTAAATGTAGATAAACAGCCAAAGAGAAGAAAAACATTGAATAAAGAATAATATTCAAAAAGAAAAAAGAATGAGAAAAAAACAAAACAATTGATTATGAATACTAAACATAAGAGATATACTGTGCACCGGGCAAATGGCATACACACGCACACGTACATATACACGTATACAAATGACAAATAATATTAAAAGAGAAGAAGAAACAAAAAAAAGAAACAAAACACAGCGATTAAAAGAATGTGTAAAACCACTCAAACATACAATATATACAAAAGAAGAAGAAACATCGAACGTCCATTTGATGAGATTCACTGTAGTACATTTGTTTGTTCGAATATAATACAAAATAATTTTTCAACTGTCAATTACACCTGACCGGTCAATGAGAGAAGATACTGTGTATGTGTAATACTGTCATTGATATTTCGTGTTCGTATGCTAAGATTCAAAAAGCACCTTTAATTAATCAGCATAAACAAGCGCCTTTTGAGAATTGTCACTGCCAGCTGAACTGCATTCATCATCATCGTCCATTTCATCGTCATCTTCTTCTTTAATAGCTAATTTATCAAATATAAAATTCAATTTTGATTCAATGAAAAAACAAAACGTTTCTTACTTAGAAATGCATTTCCGTCGGGTGATGATTGTTCATCGAATGGACTACTCTTTCGTTGTTTTAGCATTTGTTTATATTCTGACCTGCAATTTAAAATCATCTTTTCAATCTCATTTATTTATCTTCAACACTTACCAACGCATTTTCTTCCCATCAATGACGCATGTTCTCTTAGGTCTTGGTCTATATTTACACGAGAGAGAGAGAGAAAAAACAATATTTTAGTTTTTTGTCTTTGTTCAAATCATCTACCGATATCGATAATCTGGATATTTTTCCATATGAACTTTACTCAAACGTGATTGTTCTTCGTAGTACGGTTGTTTTTCTTCATTAGTCATTGCTTTCCATCGAGCACCTAAGATTTTACTAATACTTGAATTATGCATATCAGGACAAGCTTTGAGAATCTTTCGTCGTTCTTCACGTGCCCAAACCATAAATGCATTCATCGGCCGTTTAATATGATCATTCGACGACGATGATGATGTTGAACTTTCATTATTATTTCCATTATTTGTTGTTAAAATCGAGTGTGCACTTGTAGGCGAATGATGATGATGGTGATGATGATTATGTCGATTATGATGATTTCGTTCTTTCTGATGAGTTGATGTATGTCGACCTATGAACAATACATCATGTTTCAATGAACTGACAAAATCAATTTTATCATCGATTAAACATTAAACAAGAATTCATTTATCCTTTGTCTTCTTATGTGAATCGAGGGTCGTCTCGTTCATTCTTGTTTTCAAGGTTGCTCTTTATGATATTTAATTATGCATATCGATTCGATTTAGACACAGATACGAGCACTTTTCTAAGAAGCAGAAGAAAAAAAGTACAGGAGAATAGAAATGTTTTGCTTTCTCTTTCTTCCTTTTTTTTTCTAAAATATGTCATTCGCAAAGAAAAGAAAGAAAAAGACGAATGATACGGTATATTAAACATTGAAAGTATAAAGACTGTTATGAGGAGTACGATTTTCATCAACATTATTAGTTAATATCACAGCCTTGTATCTCTTTTTTTTTACTTCGTGTCGCGTTCTTTTTTCTCATTCGTTGAATATAGGCGTATATACGTACAATCGACTAATATCTTATTTCTTTCTCTTGTTGTTTTTGTTATATGCATTTCTTCTTTTTTTTTTATCGTCGTATCATTATGCATTCATCCAATCAGAATGTGATTTGGTTGGGCGATTTATATTTCGTATACTATAGGGTTTTTTTCTCTTTCTCGCTCTCTCTCTCTCCTTCCTAACGACCATGGCATACTCGGTACAAAAAACTTGTATTAGATACCTACCTAATGATGAGTCTTTGTCTATAGACGAATCACGATGGTGATTATTGTTGTTGTTGTTGTTGTTTGTCGTATTGCTTGTTTCATGTGATGTTAAGGACAAATTCGAAAGATGAGCTGAAGTTGGAGGAAAACCATACATATTTAAACCTAAGAAATCATTGATTCGAACGGGTTGGCTCTTCTTTTCGTTGTTCAAATGTTTAGTTTTACCAGGTACAAATGGAGATGGTAGTGAACATCGAGTCGAACCATTGTCACCATTTTTAAGATTCTGAATAAATGAGAAAAAGAAACAAAGGTATTGAAATTCAAATGAATCTAAATTATGCTCGTACTAAAGGATCATTAACCATAGATGCAGCTGAGAGTTTGAGATAATTTTGTAATTGTGTTAGATTCGGAACTGAATGAGAAGAGAAGAATTTTGAAAGAAAAAATCGAAAGAAATGAGAACAAACCAGCGAATTGAGGGAAAAATGGTTTTTCGTAGAAATGTGTTTTCGACGGAAAAAATGTCGATGGTAAAGGTATTGTTGGTGATGGTGAACTGACTGTTGTTGCACTTGGACTCATATCATCGCTATTTGTCGATGCTAAACGTGTTTGTTGTCGTTTTTTTGGTTTTGATAAATTCAATGGATATGTTTCATCATGATTGATATGCATTGAATTCGAATGTTTGTCATTCGTTTGAGGATCCATCGCTGTAATTCGTTCACGTAAATGCTGTAAACTATCAATAAGACAATCGATAGTTGAAATAAGATTTTCATCATTATGATCCAGTTTTTTCTCTTCTAATAACGAACGAATTAGATCGAATAACATCGTTGTATTGGCTTTCGTTGTTGTTGTTAGAGTTGATGGTGATGTTGGCGTACTACTATTTGATATTGTCGATGTATTAGTTGGAACTTTTGTAGTTGATGGAATATCTTTTTCGAGTTTGATATTATTTCCTAAGATTGTTGGTGATGTTGAAGGTGTTGCTGGTGGTCGAGATATTTTCGATGATGGAATATTTTTTCGACGTTTTCGTTGTGGTTGAATTGGATTCGTTTGAGATGTTAATGTTATTTCTGATTGAGATTCAGGAAGTGACGATATAATCGTCGATTGATTTTCACTATTTGCATCCGTAGTAGTACTTGGTGTTGTTGTTGTTATTGTTGTATTATTGTTATTGTCATCATGAACGGGTGATTTCGGTATATTTGATTGTTCATTGGCATTTGTTGATACTTGAGTATCTGCATCAACTAGAGAGAAAGACGAATAGTCGAGGAAGTTGTTTTGTTTTTTTTTGTAATGTACTTTAGAATAAGTTAGAAAGACAAACAAAAAACGAAGGACTACTTATGTTGAAACACTTACGTTCATGATGATCATTTGATGTTGAATTGTTCGAATGAAGAATATTATTCGATGATGTTCGATCGAGTAGTTGTTCTGTTTTAATATGTTTTACTGTTGGTCCTCGTCCTCCTCCGCCTCCGTCTCCTTCGGATGATGACGAAGATGATTTTGTTAATGTTGGATCTTCAGCACATAATGATGTTACTGATGAACATGAATCCGATTGTTCGAAATCAAACTTTCGTTTGAGCGACATTAATTAGAAAACAATAAATCTATAATAAAGATTCACATATGACAATTATCATTCGATATGAATAAACAAAATAAGACAAATGAATGTATCAGTATGAATAGATTTATATACGTCGATTCACGTCAACTATTATACTAAAGTATATTCACCGTCAAAATAGACAGGAGAGAGAGAGAGAGAGCGAGCGAGAGAGGAAGAGAGAAAGATATGCAGTGAAACGAAAAGACAATAGCTGCCTTATCGAATCAAGTTCAAGTATAAAAATCCTAATAGCAGGAGAGCGTATCAGTATTTTGTATCGTATATATATATAAAACATGACAAGTATGCACACGCATATATCTCTATACAAAAGGAAAACAGAGGCATCTGTTCGTTCGATACCCATTTAAAAGAAAAAACAAGGTTTCTTTTCTGTAAATGTAGACATTTTTTTGCGACAGCAGTATGAAACAAAAGAACAATAGACAAATAAAGAATCAACTAGCGAGAAAATCTTCTTTATTTGTTCATTGTTAATCGATGCATTCAAGTGTCATGTTGATCTTCACCGACGGCGACACAACGACGATAATTCTTTCTATCAATGCATCGATGCGAAGCCACAGGAATCGTGACTATGTATAATATATATAACTATGCACATTTATATATATATATAATATATATCAATCGATTGAATGAAAATGAATGAAACCTTACTATGTCTTTCTCTTTCTCGATTCTTTCTTTCTTCTCAATTGAAATCGATAGATTTGAAGGTAAAAGATTTGTTTGGCTGCTTCGACGGATAATTTATAATATGTGAGAACCACTTTTATGAATATAAAAAAAAAACGAGTAGAAGAAAAGAAAAAAATCTTATGTGTGTTCGTTTTGTTTCTGTTTCCTCTTAGCTCGTGTCAAATAGAATAAGCAGTACCGAAAGAAGACGAAGAAGAAAAAATGGCATTACACTACATTATTAAACTAAGCAAGAATCAGCAGGTGAAGACAGGAGACATAATAAAAACGACGATGCGTATATATATATAAATACGTGTATGTTTGAGTATAGAATAATTTAGCATGATTATAGGCATGTGAAGAAAAGAAAACTTCCAAGAACAACAACAATCACTGTGTCGGAATAACTAGTAAAAAGTTAAAAGTAAAAAAAAGAGAGAGAGAAAGAATGATCATGTATCTATATTGAATATATATAAAATTGAATCAACATTATCATTATCATCCGGGTAGTATACGATGGTATATACATATTCAACATGAATATTGGCCTTGAATGTATAATATACAAGCATAATTGTGAAACGATTTCAATCTTTTTTTTCTCTTCTCGTCTCCTTTTTTCCCCCTTTAATTACCTGTGTCCACCATGTAGTTGATAACACAGAAGGAGAAAATGAGTATATACAAGAGAGACAGAGAGAGAGAGAGAGAGAAAGAGACATGTACATCGTAAAAAAAGCGAGTCGATTTAGGACTATTATTGATCTTCTTCTTGTTCTTGTTCTTTCTCCTGTCGCTTTTTTTCTCTTCGAGTTACTTGACACAATACGAGGCCGATCAAGTGAAACAAATCTAGTGAAGCGAATGACGAAAGAGAGAAAGTAAAAGAAGCAAAAAACGAGGGGAAAAAAGACAGAAAAAAGAAAATCTTCACACTTTTAATACACACCTTTATTGATTATATACACTAACATAGTATACAGGAGTGTTGTTTGGCGTGTGCATACACAACATAAGAATAACATTTGTATATTCTAATACTCATTTACTATATTCGTATTTGTATATGACACTGACAATGACTATTGATTATTTATACGGGAAGTGAAACCTTATGTAAAACAGTCCAAGTAGCCATAGGACAGGAAAAGAAGCAAGAAAGAAAGACTAGAAATAATAATAATAATAAAGTTGTTGCAATTATGTGTAGGTGTATGAGAAAGAAGAACAGAGGAGGGAGAACGAGATAGAGTAAAGAAAAAAAAAGGAACAAACGATCGAACACGATAAATAATATGTATGCGTATATGTCGTGTCTTTTAGATATTCAATGAAGAAGAGCCTCTTTTTTTCCTTTCTATTCATTACCTGTTTGTCTATCTGTACGAGTGACAAGGAGAATGGTTAAAAGCTAATGGAGTGTGAAAGCTGTCCAAGACGGATGGAAAATGTGATATTTTCTTCTCATTTTTTTTTCTTCTGTCATTATATAGCGGATGTTTGTCGCGCACGAGATACTCGTTTCTTTGGGATGCACTTTAGCCGGATTTTATAGTTTCAGTTGTTTAATTGATATTGTCACACACAACCGCGCCCTATTGTTTTTACAGCTAGTAATACTTATATATATATATTGGTGGGTCGTTTTTTTTTAACATTTTTGATTGATGAAATACGTATGCTCAATCTCTAATTCCTCTCATTAATGATATGTTTAAACATGCTAAGTTACATCTATTTTTTTCGACTATAAAAAGAAGAAGAAGAGGGAGTTGAAGAACAAGTGACAATTACTGTTATAACATTTTCTTTTATAAATATCTATGTAGCATTTATTATGAACGTTTTGACGTGAAAAGAGACATAAATCTACTTGAGATGATGTTAAGACTATATACTCACTTACTTTGTTATCGAATGTCTTGTATATTCGCTTTTTTTCTTTTATAAAAACGAAAGAATGAATGAATGAATCAATAAATAAATATATATATTAATGTGTGTCCCTATATATATATATATGTAACTGTTCGTATGTGTTATTGTCGCTGAGAAATAATTTTGCGTTTTTTTTTCTATTTCTTACATTTTACTTTTGTTATGATTGTTGTTGTTGTTGTTGTTTCTGTACGAATCGAACGTCAATAGAGCGCACAAAAGAAAAATCATTATTACCTATAGTAGTTATGCATGCAGAAATGATGACGGATACACCTAGGTACTGTGATTATGTGTATGCTGTATGTGAGTAGTCGTTTTTTACCACTCTCTCCCTCCCTCTCTCTCTCTCTCTCTTTCTTTCTCTCCCCTTCTTCTCTCTTTTCTATTAAGAATCTATTGTTCGGTGTATGTGTCGAACGCGCAATACGGCGTTGACGCGCAAGACTTGTTCTTTACCGCTGCTGACACAATACACTCTTCTCGTTTTTTCCTCTGTCTCTCTTCTCTTTTTACGGTCGACTTCACAATATCATCTATATTCAATTGCATCGTAGTATATGCATATATACATGTCCAACACAATGCACATCATCGCTACTCTATATACATATCGAGAGTATATACATATAGACAAAACTGATTTTTATACATAAGACATACTCACGATTAATAAACTGAACTACTTACTCATTCATTCAGTTGTGCACATTCATTTAAATCTTCGTCTTCATGTAAAAATCGCCTGACAGACTATGATGATGATGATGATGCGTTTCACATTGTTTCTTTCATCTTCTTTTCAAGTTCAAGAAAGATACCTTATTCTTTTCTCTTCTTCTTTTTCTACATCTTCTTCTCCTTCTCCTTCTTCTTCTTCGTCTTTTTCTTTTACTTCTACTGCTACTACTACTTCTTCTTTTTCTTCTTTTCCGACTTGGCATAACACGAACAATAGAAGACAACGATCTTCTCTTCGTCCGTCTGTCGAGCGATGGCATTATTAAATCTCTCTTGTCATCAGGTGTCATGGAGAGAAACACAAAGAAAACTAGAGAAAGAGCGAGAGCAAAAGAAGAAAAGTAATTTCTACTAAAAAGACAGCCGGAATAAAAAAAATCCGTCACCACACTATCGTTACCGATTCATATTTGTTTGTTACAATGAATAGACAACATATGTGCCGTTTTTTTTTCTCGAGTATATGCAACAATTAATTTTAATCGGCCTTTACTGCCATCATTTGTACATCAGTATGATTCTTTCTTTTTTGCTCCTCTCGATTTTTTTTTCATACTTATTGATAGTCAGTATAGGAGCATGACAGCTTCAAGGATGTATACATGGATGAGAATATGTCAATTGTCAAGTAACTTCTAATAAGAAATTAGAAGAGAGGAAAAGAAATGAAGCAACATACCTGCCTTCTTGTCACAATAGAAAATCTTATGTTACTATCATCATCACTGATTTTTTTCCCTCTCTCTCTCTCTTGGTAATACTCTTTGAGCGCATCTTCTTTCTTCTTCATCGTTTTTTCTGCGTCTTCGTTTCCTCTTTTCTTAGATATATATTTTCCTTTTTTCTCTTGAATAATGCGTGCATGCTACAAAAATCTCACAGGTTTTCTCCTTCCCTCTCTCTCTCTCTCTTTCTTACTCGTCTTCTTGCTCTATTGTCAATTGTCCAACATCATGTCATTATCCGTAGAGTTGAAGACAGACGTGTGCACGCGTGCTGTGCACTAACACACGGTGGCACCTATTGTTTCGGTTCTCGTCATCGTCTAATATTTAATTTTTTTTTCTTGTCGTTAGCTTACCACTCAAAGAAATTCAATAATAAACACGGCCAACTCACAAAAAAAATAGAAAGAATATGAAAGAGGAGACAAAAGCGAAAACGACGACGATGATGATGATGATGATGTTATTGTTGCTGTTGTTGTTATTATTATTCTTATTCTTTAATACAACTAAAAAAGAAAAGAAAATGATTTGTTTCTATAAGCTTTTCTTTTTTAATTCAACAATGTTTTTAAAACTAGGACAAATTTTCTTTTGTTAAAAAAATAAATCAGTATTATTCTTCTATTCATTTTCTTTTTTCATAAATGCTTGCATTGTAAAAGAAAGACAAAACGATGAAGAAAAAGCGTTTTTATGCAAAATATTTAGTTGTTTTACCTGTCATGATGCATCGATAATAAAAGAAAAGAAATTGTATATAAAATCAATGAATAAAAGCGAGATAAATACTTTAAGAATAAAAGGTGATAGAAAATTATAGACATATAAGTAGATGTGACAATATTGGTATGTGTATTCGCAATATATATATATATTTATGCGCGTTTTGTAAAGATTTTCAATGACAATAGAACATACGTACGCGCATAAGTAAGAGAAAAAAACGAAGGAATAAAAAACCAAGCAGGAGAAGACGAAGAAGAAGAAGAAGAAGAAGAAAAGAAGAAGGAGGTATGATTGTACAATATCGTGTGTATGCCGAAGGTGGCATGTATGCATTGTCCCCCCGATTAAAGAATGAATGAATGAATGAATGAATGGGTGAATAAATGAATTGTACGAATGAATGGAACTGCTCGTTATGCGTTGCGATCTCAAGGCAAACGAGCATAAGAAAAAAAAACGAATGATTGAGAACGAAATTGAATAAGCGATTATAATCCTTAACTGGCAGCAATTTTTCGAACAAACAGACAGACAGACGGCGAGTACGATTACAATACTGCAGTTGATATTGTATGTAGTATTTCTAACTTTTTTTTTGCGTCTCTTTCTTCTTAACATATACACATCAGAACGCCTGCTGTTGATAGTATGTATGGTGCTAATTTTTTTTCTTTTTTTTGCCTAGTTGATTAGAACTGGCAATGATATGAATACTTTCACCCGTTTGCACAAGGACAATACAATACAGGGCGGTGATGGACAGAGGCAAGCAGGCTATGCAAAAGAAAGAAGAAAAAAGAAAACAAAGACGTGTTGATGAGTTAATTATTGCTAAAGATTTTCGCCTCGACTCGTTTCTTTGTGTCGACGTCAACGATAGACGAAGCATATGTGCTGTGAAAAGAGAAACCAAGGAAAAAGAAACCCTATTGTTGACATAACATTATTTACTAATACGAAATCAAACATAAAAGGAACAATTTCTTTTTTTGCTTTAAGAAAAATATCTAACAGGAAGCAATATTATCCTACCTGTCTCAATAGAAGTTCAATTCAGAAGTAAAAATTAGCATTTATCGTTTGAGTTATAAAATGGTATTGACCTTTTTTCTATGATGCAGTGAAACCTTAGTTTATATATATGAATGAATGGATGGATGGATGTGTGTGTGCACAGTATGACAATACAATGCGAAGCCCAATAACGAGAACATCGAGTAGCAGTAACAGTTACAAGGAATGTAAAACATTGTTGATGTTAACTTGTTGCATGTATTTATTGCAAGAACAACAATATATATATATATAT